>MDTE01075312.1_pt1 | contig 17443 bp, 18 predicted proteins | sample 811231 | NCBI WGS metagenome assembly MDTE01 (sample SAMN05326651, study PRJNA326480) | marine metagenome | isolation source: seawater | place: Indian Ocean: Red Sea | collected 2010
AAATGAACAATTATTTACCAAGTTCACTGAAAACATCAGGAAGCTTTACAGATGCTTTTAGGTATCCTTTTTGATCCAATGTTTGAAAGGAGTTATCAGGAAGATTCTTCTTTACATTATACATCTCACCAGTCTGAGTATCCATTATCCACCAATCACCATAACTGCCCTGGGCATAATAACAAAACTGATAAGTCCCCGCATCATTTGATGATAAGTCCTTCGCCCCTATAAAGACCATGAAGGCAAAGGCAAATACGCCTCCAGTAAATAGCCCTTGTATGTATGATTTCATAATTATTTCCTTTTTTAATGTTAATCCATATTACAGAATAAGTGGGGCTACATTGTCATTTTTTATGCTCTAACATCCAATCATATATTTTTTTATTACTGTAAGTAATATCCCACGAATTATGATCAACGCCCTTGTAAATAGTGATTTTGATATCAGGATTGATAGGCTTTAATATTTCATAAATAAGTTTCGAATTTTCGACAGGAACAACTTTATCCGAATCACCATGAAAAAGCCAAATGGGGATATCTTTTAATTTCTCTATTTCAGTCGTATCCATACCGCCACAAACTGGTATTATAGCTGAAAATAAATCAGGACGTTCTTTTGCAATTGCAAGGGTCCCATATCCGCCCATGCTTAGACCAGTTGCATAAACACATTCAATATCTACATTATAATTTTTTATAATTTCTTCTACTAAATATATTAATGTCTTAGTATATAGAGGTTCCGACCACCATTGAAATGCAGGACATTGGGGAGCTAAAGTAATAAATGGAAATTCTTCTCCATTATTGATCATTTTAGGAATACCGTGTAATTCTACTAATCTCAGATCATCCCCTCTTTCGCCTGCACCATGCAAGAAAAGGACCAGAGGGAAATTTGCATTGGAAGCATGATAGTTATCTGGAAGATAAATATGATATTTTAAACTAACCGGCATAGTAATACTGGTTAAAAACTCTTTACTGAACTTGCTCGTTATTTCTTTCCCCATCAATATACAATTCAATATGAATAAACTTATGATTAAATAATACCTCATATCCAAATCTAACTATTATCCTTTAAACAAAAAACTCAATGAATACGGGGTTTGATATTTAAAAATTGATTATTCAATATCGATATTGGATATCATATAAATTTTCCATTTTCTTATCCATCTTGTAAAAAAACTCCATACAACTTTGAAAATTGGTAAGTCGTACCCATCCCCTCTCATGAAATGATAAAGAACTCTTTCTGTTCTTAAGATATTTCCATCTTGGTCTAACCTGTTATAGGTAACATCAGCAACAGCTAAAAAGTTTTTCAATGGGCCAGTTTGATTTATAATGACCGAGACTAAACCTGTCGAATGGAATTGCGCTATATCTTGATTTTTCCAATTTTCAAAAACAGCTCTAAATTCTTCATCTGATCTAATGGTGACAGTCCTTTCTGAACCAAAATGAATATCAAATGGCATTGTTAGATGCTCTAGCATACCAGCTGGATTTTTATTATCTACTTCTGCCATGTAAGTTTGTAAAACATCTGAAATCTGTTTTTCATGTTTAAAAGATTTCTCTTCAGTCGCAAAAGTGATACAAAGACCAATGGCTAAAGCATATATATTTTTCATATTATCAGTTTATGTTTACCCCTTTATGATTGAATCTACCCATCATCCTATAAATAAAAAAATTCCATGAATCTGAAAAAAGTAAAGAAGATATGGTGCTTGAATTCACTTTTTCATTACTCTTATTCTTTTCTTTTGTTATTAATTAAATTGTGCTATGTGCAAATATTTCAAATTCATTCTTATTCTACCTTTACTTTTTTTTGGTTGTGCAGAGGATGAAAAAGATTCTCTTCCATATATAGACGTTATTTGGATTAGTTTTGAAAAGACAGCGAGCTGCTACCTAACTGGTGTAGATGATAATTGGCCTGATGATTTTATTAATATATTTGGCCTTAATAGCACTGTTGACTATCCGCGACATCCAGATGGGTGTTATACTTTTCATACATGTAAATATATTCATTACTATAAAAACCTCGGATATATTGAATATGAGCTAATTTCTAGTAATACTATAGATTCTAAAGATTTAACAGAATCCAGTAATATTCAATACAAGGAAAAATAGTTAATAGTTTAAACAGAATAACTGGTTATTATAATCGTTGCTTATAAAAATAATAAGCCCACAAATACAGGACTTGAGCTGGTTAGGAATTAATTAAGAACCCGCAATATTATATTTTAATTCAATACCCTTTTTGGATTTGGAGTGGTAAAAATATTTAAACATAGAGTACATAGTTCCAATCCATGATTTTTTCTTGGATATCTCCATATTGTAGAGTTCCTTATCCGGGTAAAAAACCTTACAGTCAACTTGGCCAATGTCATCATAATTCTCTTTTCTATCTTCAATCAGACCTAATGAATCAAGACTTTTAATTTCTGTAAAAGGTTTTGTGAAAAGCATATACTCAGAAACACTGATACTGTTTTTCATCAAACGATGTGCAAGAATAACATCCTGCCCTGCAATTTCCTTGAATTGATTAATTTTTTTTATTAAGAAATCACCAAAATGAACGAATGATTTTAATTTCAGATTGCCAACATCTACGCAAGTACCGCAAGTACAGGCTTCACAGAATTTTATTTCGCTGAGCCGTTGATTGAACACTTCAAAGCTTGTTTGCAGTTTTTTGATTATTTTATCCGATAGATTAACATTATCTTCAGAAACTGCGTAAAAAAGTGCAGCATCACCTTGAAGTTTATTTACTTGGAGTACACCATCTAGTTCATCGATGACCTTTTCGAGTAAATCACTTATAATATGTTCAGCATGGGCCTGCCCCAGAGATAATTTTTTGTTCACAGCTGAATCAATATTATGGCTACTAATAAAGTTTGTGTAACCGCTTATGTCTACTAGAACTATAAAACCTGTATGATTTTCCATCAATTAATCTAACTATTATGCATTAACCAATTTTCTTTCTTGTTCATTGGCATAATTCAAATCCCAATCTATTAATTTTTTTACCATTATTTTTCTATATATAAATGGAGTAATTAATAGAAGGTATAACATCCCTAAGTAACCATAAGGCAAAGTTGGAGCGCTTTCATCGCATGGATTCAATTCCCAAAATTTTAAATTGGACGCTCTATGGTGATCAGAGTGTCTTGTTACATTGCATAAATATAAACTGCTTAGACAATGGTTAGAATTCCAAGAGTGCCTCATTCGAATTGGTTTCCCTTTATCTCTAACCAAACCATAATGTTCAATATAATTTATTGCCTCTAAAAGTGATTTTGATAACACGGCAAGAAATAAAAAGAAAAATACTCCAGCCAGACCCCCAATGACAAAGGCTAATAGTGTGATGAATACACTTCTTAAATAGCCAATAATCATTCTATTATGAAAACTGAAAGCGTTAAGACCATTTCTCCTTAAACGACTTAATTCAAGCTCCCATCCACCAATCTGCTCTTTCGCAATAGCTTTTAGGATAAATAAATATATATTTTCTCCTCTTTTTCCCGTTGCCGGATCTTCAGGAAAACCTACATTTTTATGATGGCCATAAACATGTTCAATAGCAAAAGTACAATCCCAGGAAAAAGCAAGTAACCAATTCCCTACAAACATATCAAACTTATTTTTTTTTCTATGAGTCAATTCATGTCCAGGAACAGTACCGATTATCCCAACAGACAAAGCAGTCTGGATGATGAGAGAAATTTTATCGATATTATGATAAGAATTTTTTATTTGTATAAAATCTATAAAAAAGAAAGAATTTAGAATATCTATATACCATTCAGATACATTGTGACTGAAAATGGAAACAATTAGTAATACCAAAATAAAAATGATAGGCAGGTTAATATATAAAGAGAGATTTAACAAAATTGGATAAGAAAACTTTTGAATTTCCTTATCTCTCGGAAGAATAAGATCCCCAATGATTAGAAATATTGAAAACCCAATCAAAAAATAAGTAGGGTAATTCTCACCCATTAATAATATTAGGATAAAGAGAATGCTCGTAATCCCTGGGATATAATATTTAAGGTATTTTAAAATAGCAGTCATGATATCTTTATTTATTACCAAAAATTACAAATCATCAAATAAATAAGAAACACTATGAATATGGGGCTTAATTGTTTACAAATCGCTGCTTTTAAAATAAATAAGACAAAATAATAAATTAGATTAGATTGTGTACACTTTAGATGGTGCTGTTCTACCTTTTAATGATTTAGAAAATTAAACTATGGTTTCATCTAACCATCCAATCATCCTAACTAGTTAAATTTTTTATTAATTTGTTCACAATTAAATTTTAGAAACAATAGGTGATAGTAATGAAATCATACATAAAGGGTATTCTAACAGGCAGTACTTTAGTTTTTTCATTTTTTGTTTTAACAGGACAAAAAACAGTAACTCCTGATGAGAATAGGAAGATGATAGATTCAATCATAACAGTAAGTGAAGCACAATATTCAATTTTAGAATTAGAAATAAAAAATTTGCATGCAAAAATATTTTCCCTTGAAAATGATGTTGTTGAATTTTCAAGAATTGTAGAAAAAGTGCTTCAATCTGCAGAATAACTAATCATCCAAGCATCCTAGCTGGAAATGAGAAAAATTAATGATAATGAATTATTCTTGCTTATACGGATAGTACCATTATTTCTTTTATCATATTTCCAATTCTTATCCTGGAAACAAAGTGAATGGTGGCCAATTTTCCAATGGAGTGCCATAATAACCTCTACTATGGCATTAGTTATTTTCATTTTACATATAATGGAGTTAACGGACATTAATAAGAAAAATGAAGAGAACTCATCCAAGGTAGCAGTATTAATACATTGGTGTATGATCTGGGCATTCGGATTCCACGGATTTAGATTCATAATAGAAGTTGTTGAGTTAATCATATGAAAATCTTGATGAATTATATTAGAATTAAATATTCAATATAGTTTAAAAAAAATGATGGTTACTGGTATCTCAGAAATAATTAAGTTGGTAAATATTCTTATTTTAACAATTACATCTTTTTAGTTCGTCTTAGATACCCAGCCTGCATGGTATATGAATATAATCCTGCACTAACTGGTTCAACTGTATCAATGGTAGGTGTTTAGTTATATTGGTTTGACTTCAATTCCAGCAATTTGGGATGCTTTCATTTCTTTTGCATACTTGGGATTAATCCATTGTTTATATTTAATGCTATAATCTTTACTGAATGGTTGAATACCCCCTCTTATGACCATTTCACCGGCAGATAAGTCTTCTTCACTATCACTAACGAATATAGAAATCACATGTCCATTTTTATATTCTACATCAATAGAAGTCGATTTTATCTTCCATAATTTATTTGAAGATAAATTTACTCCTACAGCTTTTTGATATTTAGTGGGTTTCCAATCATTTATTGGTTTACCCAATATTTTCTCAATATTCTCAATATCCATTGTTAAAAGAGATGGCACATTGAATCTTGAACGCGGTGGCACTTTGTACTCAATGGGCTTCTCATTTTTCTTTATTTCAGAAATATGTGAAGGGTTACAACCCCAATAAATCAAAAATAATAAAAATAATAATGCACGGATTTTTTTCATGAAAGCTTATAACAATAGGTGTTACAAATGTTATGTTATATACTTACTCTACTCCCCATTGAATCACGGGTTAAATAATAGTCGATGTCAAAATCCGTGTTGCCAGTAAGGTATCGCCATAATTTGGCACGATTGATAAACTCGACCCGGGCCTCTTCGCCGAGCCAGGGCTGTCTTTTTTTGAGAATCTTTTTAATCCCCGGATCATCAATATCGTCTGTATTCCAATGTCGTTCCTGACTACTTTTGGCATTTAGTCGTAGTTTATACATGTACCGGAATTTATCTGATTTATTGGACCGAGCGCTATGCCACAAATTGTGATGCAAGAACATCATGCATCCTGCCTTGCACACGGTTTGAATCTGCCCAATAATATTTTGATAGCGTCGCAAAGCAGTTTCATGTACCCGGCGAAAATGACTACCAGGGACAATTAGAGTGCCTCCCATTTCTTCGGTCACATCCTGAGGAAAGAATGAAATTTGGATATCAAAATGCCTTTGCCGCGAGTCATATTGAGCATCCTGATGTAAATCGTCATTAAAGAACTGACCCGGCTCTGTAAGATGCGGATAATGATGATCAAACTCGCAATCGGGACCTAACAAGCTCTGAATGACACCTTTCACACGAGGAAGTTCAAAGATTTGCTTGAGAGGAGAATCATCCGGGTAAACATCAGAAAACGGTGTGCCTTCCAAATGCTCGGTCCCTTGAAAAGTAAGACCATCATCAATGTATTTATGGGATGTTTCACATAATTCCCGGGGAACAATATCATCAAAACGCAAAAATCCATCTGCAACAAATTGTGCCATCTGGTTGGTATTGAGAAGATAATTTTTATCAAGCATCGATGTCCTCTAATTTTTCTAGTATGGTTTCATATTTAAGATAGGAAACCTGGTGCGGATCTTCCACCGGTTTATCCTGCAATGGTGAAACCTGCATCACACGCCAACCATCATGCATAGCTGCCAGCACTGTTTTGTACGGAGGCGCTGCATCAGTGCCAAATGCTTCAGTTGGCCTACCAGTTACCCCATCATACAAGGACCAGGCAACAATGTCACTGGTAAAATCTGAATGGCTAGAGTAGAGGAAAAGAATTTTTTGTCGTTTGATGCTCATTTATAGCTCTAATAGTAGAATTAAATATATCAAAATATGTAAAAAAAGAACCATATACTTTCCATTAATGATTTTATCATCCAAATGTTATCTGTGTCAATAGGAAGCGTTTTACTCACTTTTCCACAGGCACTACAATTCCCTGGATGATTACACGTTGTGCAAATATGAAAACAACGAGAGTTGGCACTGCGGCAATAAGAAATGAAGCAAATTGCACTCCCTGAGTTGTGTGCCAGTTTAACTGAGAGAGCCAAACCATCAACGTCCACATATCGCTATCTTGGCAAAGGAGCAGTGCAAACATATAATTTCCGTAGGCTGCAGTAAAGGAAAATAAAGCAATAATTGCTAATACGGGTTTCGATAGTTTCATGGTAATATTCCAGAATTTAAACCATTCTGAAGCACCATCGATATCTGATGCATCGTAGAGTTCCCGGGGGAGTGTATCAAAAAATCCTTTTAGTAAAAAAATTGAATAGCCGTTAGCCGCCCCCGGTAATACAAGTGCTGCAAAGGTATTCAACAGGCCTAAATCCTTCAACAATAAGTAAGTGGGGATCATAGTTACCATTGCAGGAAAAGCGATCGTTGTAATGAAAAATAAAAGCACTTTATACTGAGTTGGCAAATTATAACGAGAGAGAGCATAAGCGGCCAGCGGATTAACGGTAAGAGCAAGTAACACCGCCAGAGAACAATAAATGATGGTGTTAATGATTCCCCGACCATGACCTGAGATATATTCAAAAACCATTTTGTAGTTACGGGTTAAATAATGCAAACGTAGTTCAAGGGTATGGTTGAGTACAAAGTGATAGTCCATCTGCTTTTGCGGGAGGAATATTTCCACAAAGGAAGCATATTCAACACCATGGGCTTTGTTCAGGGACTCCAAGCTAGAATATGCAGACCTGAGATATTTTTGCCAACGCAGCTCAGGTGTATCCAGGGTAATATATTCGATCGGTAATCGTTCGTCATCCTCTAAAAATGCAACAAAATCAAAAGCAGCTGGAATAGAATAACCCAAATCCACAGGAAAGACAATATCTTGGAAAGTGCTAAAAGATGATTTATAGAGTTTATTTAGGTTTTTGATATCAGCATATTTTTCCTGCAAAAATTTAGAGTATAACTGCAAAGCCGGTTCAGAAACCTGAATAAATTGCGGATGGATATAGTTGCGTACATAGTTTTCCCAAGAAATGCGTCCAATAGATTTCGGTACCGTTGGTGTAAGGATTATTTCACTGAAGGATTGATACGTTGTGTTGTTCAATTTATTAAATTTTGAAATTTCACCATCAAACTGTTGGTCTCCCTTACATTTATCTTGATAATCACCATTAACTGATAAATATATTCGTTCGCTGTATTGGCTATTTTTTTTGAAATCGTTAAATGCTATCGTCAGATTATCATCTGGAACTAAAGAGTAATTGCGATCCAAATATCGTTCAATATTCGCTTCCAGATAGTTCCAATTTTGTAAAACAGAAGAGTAATTTTGACGAAATATTTCCTCTTCCCCATTACAAATCTCTTTTATATAATTTCGAAATTCTCGTAGATTTTTTGGGATTATTTTTTGCCGGTTTCCACTCCTATAGGTCATAGAACCCATATGAAAAGATGAAGGTACAGACTCTTTCTGACAAAATTCCAGCCAGTCTTGAATCAATTGTTTTACAGGCAATTGCGGGGAAGAAACCATACGAAAACGCAGCGCATCATCTCCTGTCGCTACCCGGTAATCCTGAATACGCTCATTATATTTCTCTTCCAGATAGCGTTTAAACAACACTTCATCATCAATTAAAAATGCAGGGATGAAATCATATTGGTGCACATCCATTTTTCCTTTAAATGATCCTGAAGTCATCCACAAAAAAGGGAAAACCATTGTAGTTCCACCAATAAGCAAAAGCAGGTAGCATCCAAGAATAACCAATCGAGCCCAAGTACTTTTTCGTTCAGATTTAAGTATAATCGACATTTGTTATCCTATCCTTTTCTATTCCCTTTCCTACTTGGCAGTTGTAAAAGTTAATTGTGATAACTTACGCATCTGGAAGACGGTGAAACCCATCAGGATGAACCCCAAAATCCAAGCCATTGCAGTGGCAACTCCAAAGCGTTGAAACATAAATGCATTGAAGAAAATTTCCAGTCCGACTACCATTGTCGCACGATCCGGCCCACCCCCGGTCATCACCAGCACTGTATCTGTTGCCTGAAAAGCAGCGATCAGAGCAAAAATTAACTGTATCCTGATCAATGGTTTGATCATCGGCAGCGTAATATATCGAATGCGGTCGATGAACCCACAGCCATCGAGCGCAGCGGATTCATACATTTCATCAGGTACAGTCTTTAATGCAGCCAAGTAGATCAGGCATCCCGGCCCCAACTGCGCCCAGGCCTGCGGAAGCATAATTGCCAGCATGGCGGTAGATTTATTACCTAACCACCAAATCGGTTCCAATCCAAAAACACCCAATAATTGGTTCATTAATCCACTTTCCGTCGGGTTAAAGAAGTTTTTCCATAAAAGCATCGTTACAACGCCAGATACGACTGCCGGTAGGTAATAAAGTACCCGAAAAAAAACTTTACCCATCGGAATTTCATTAAGTAGTATAGCCAGGAATATTGGTGGGATAAAAACAAGGAGAATAAAGAGGGCTGAATAATAAAACGCAACAAGAATTGACTGCCAAAAATCCCAGTCAAAAAAAACAAGAGAGAAATTGGTCATTCCGGTAAACTCTGCACCATGTATTACACTATATTCTTGGAACGCCATTAAACCGCCTCGGAGTAGTGGATAGTAATTAAATATCAAGACGATCAGTGCAGCTGGGACTAGCAGAATATATGCTAGTCGGAATTTTTTAAAATGTGATTGATTGGAGGACGCGCCGAGGTGGTCGGGGGTAAAAACGCGCCAGATATAGATAAAAAGGAAAATAAACATCACGAAAATAATAGAAGCAATTACCAGGGAGACTATTTCACGAAGCTGGCGAACATCTTCAGGTATAATTTTCATCATTTTTTCATTGGTTTTTTGGACCGCTTCATCATAAAACTCCTGCAACTTATCCAGACGATATTGCCGATCTGGGTGCTGGGCGAGGTCCTCCCCATAGGCCCTAACAATCGGGCTAGCCATCATCTGATAAATATACTGGGTGTTTTTCCCATAGGGTTCTGGTACGCAGTTCTTTAGTGAATAATAAACCGCATCTGCCCATTCCTGAGGTACCTGTGATATATACTCTTCATACCCATATTTTTTTAGTAAGTCCGGCCGGATATATTTAGCATTATTGCTAGCGATATTCATTTCAATTTTAATTCGCTCGGCTTCATCACCAGAAGCGTATCGAATATATTTCCAGACGGCATCCCGAACCGCCGGATCTTTAACTGTTGAAGTAATGCCATTAAGCATAAAACGAAGTTCGCTGACACTCCTACCATTTGGTGCTGTAGGGATACGGGCAATACCGACCTCATCATAACTTCGGCCTTGTAAGCCCAACCCTTCATTCATTATCCCTACGTTAAGATGAGTGAAAACCATGGCCACCTGGTCATTATCCCACTGATCCCAAACACCTCGGCTAGCACCGTATTTCCCAATACCACGAATAGCTTTACCAGTTTGTGGATGCGTCCATTCTTTAGAAACCAGCTTTATCCAAAAATCTGCGGCAGTTGTTACCCCTGGTCCATTAAAAGCAGCACGCCAACTGCCATCATGCGGATCCTGAATAACACGAGTTGTATTCATGGAAAGAAATAGTGGAGAACCTTCCCAACTGGCCCAAATATCATATGCACCAGTGCCAAAAAAGGCATATCGATTTTCTTCAGGATTAGTAATCTTTTTCCCTACTTCCCACAACTCATCCCAAGTTTTCGGGATTTCTTTCGCAGGATCAAGTCCAGCTTCGCGGAAAAGAATCTTATTATATGCCAGCACCCGAACACGAGTATCTTTAGGAAGACAATAAAAATGTTTTTTACCATCAGGGCCAATACTGTAGAGAGCATCTATTGCTTGTGGATGTACTCGTGCTTCTAATTCATCCCGATACATAATATTTTCATCAAAAATACCCTGTGCGCGGGCTTCTAATGCGGTAATCTCGGTATTTATCCACTCATCCAAAGGATACAAAAACCCTTTTTGAATATAGCTACCCAATTCCCAAATTTCGAATTCAAGTAAATCAGCAGCCGTGCCTCCGGCAATTGCAAGTAGAGTACTTGCTCCTCCTTCAACCCCTTCCAGCCATAAACGTTGGCTACCATGCTGTAGTCTGATATATGGATATTTCTTTAGAAAAGATTGCCTTATAGCTTTCTCTACTTTGATATTAAAATTTGAGCTTAACGACTTGCTCCCATAAACTCCTTCCAGATTTATGATAACTTCTTCTACCGGATCTTTCTTAACCTGTGTGTAAACGGAATTAGCAAGTAGGTTTACCAATAATAGTAATAACTTTAATTGGGACATCTGATAATCTACTAATCTACTAAAAATAAAGAATACCATGAATTTGAGGTTTTATGTTTGTGGAATAAATCGACGTCTATTATTCCTTTAGTCAATTTAAAATAGAAAAAGCTACGTGAGTTTCGCAACCTAAGTTCAAATTTTATACATCATTAGTCTAGTATAATCTTGATTTGTTTTTAGAGCTTTTCTATATAAAAAAAGAGACAAAAATTGATGTGTAACATTTTGTAAGTTTTTTATTGAAAATATTATTTTTACATTAAAATTTATTTGGAGGTTCGAAATTAGTTAATGAGTATTGAAATCTGGGATCCCCATTTCCATATCTGGGATATTTCTAAAAGTACTAAAAGTGGGCATGATGCTAGTCAACTATTCGTACTGAATAATAAGCCTATTTATTCATGGAAAGAATACGAATATGATATTAAGCAGGCAGGGTCATCATTTTCGTACATAGGTGGTGCCTTTGTTGAGGTTGTAAGCGTTTGCCACACTCAGATATCAGGTACTCCCTTTTCAGAAGCCTGCATTGCGGAGACAAATTGGGTCTCCAGTCAATTAGAACAGTCTCAAAAAAAATATGTGATAGTTTCTTCTGCTCCGCTTGAAAACCCCCAAATTGGTAATATCCTCTCCAAGCTTACAGAATATTCAAAAGTTCGTGGTATCAGACAGATCATTAATCACGATCCTTCTTGGCCAAGAAATGAAAGACTTGGAAATCTCCTTAATAATCAAAACTGGGAACATGGTTTTAGTAAGTTACACAATTTCTCATTATCTTTTGATTTACAACTCAATCCTCACCAGTATAAAAAAGCTGCTAAACTGATTAAAAAATTTCCTGAAACAATAGTAATAATCGATCATTTGGGGACTCCAAGATTAGAAGACCTTCTTGGTAGAAGTAAACAATACTGGGACGGAATGGCCTCTCTTGCTTCCTGTGAGAACATATATATTAAAATTTCTATGCTCTGTTACATTCATGAAGATTGGAGTAACAATAATGTTGTGAAAGACGCTGTCTACCGGATTATTGAAATTTTTGGAATTGATCGATGCTTTTTTGCTTCAAATTTTCCTGTTGACATAAGAGATGGATGGCCTGCAGAAAGATTGTATAGTGCATTTTTGAAACTTGTTGAAAATAAATATACATCATCAGACATCAAGAAACTTTTTTCTGAAAATGCTAAACGCGCTTACCGGTCTATTTAATTATATGAACTTACCAATAAAATCTGGTATTGGCCTGATTTAGAAACTACAGCCACATAGTACAGTAATTTTTAGTTATCAGAAAACAGTTTGTTCTTTGAACTCAAGCAAGAAATTATTAACCAATTTATTGCTTTATTCCCTATATTCAATCTGAGTCTAATGTCCGTATTAATCAAACAGAAGTAATCCAATAATATAAATCAGATTGAATATTTTTGTGATATTATCTGGTTTTCGCTATTATGTATTTTATGGGTTGGATATTATTATTAATACTACTTTATCTACTGATTGAGATATCAAACTCCACATTCGCAGAGTTTTTGATTTATCGGATCGGTGGTATATAAATATTAGGAAAAATATGAGCGATAATAAAATCACTGATATAAAAATTTATGATCTACGAGTTCCAACTTCAGATCAACTAATGGGTTCTGATCCTTTCCATGTTAAACCAGATTACTCGGCTGTGTTAATCATAATAGAAAGTAGTAATAGAAAGAAAGGATTATCTATTGTATTTACTATTGGAGCAGGTAATGACTGGATTGCCTATGGTATCAACCAATTAATTCCTCTTATCCAGGGATTGAATATTGAATCTTTTAAAGAAAATCCTGGGGAATTATATCAAACATTACTTAATCATCATCAACTACGTTGGCTAGGAGATGGCGTATATAGAATGGCAATGGGTGGTTTATTAAATGCTATTTGGGATCTTTGGGCTAAGGATGAAGAAAAACCTTTATGGAAATTGCTTATTGATCTATCGCCTGATAAAATAATCAAATGTATTGATTGGCGTCATTTGGAAGATTCATTAACCAAGCAAGAAGCTTATGATATTCTTGAAAAAAATCAACTAAATAAAAACAATTCAGAAAAAAGATTATTAGAAAATGGTTTAAGTGCATATTCAACTGCAGGATGGTTAGGGTTAAGCAATAATCAAATACTGAAGAAAATAAATCAATTGAAAAATGAAGGATTCAATGCATTTAAGTTAAAGGTTGGTCAAGATATTGACTTTGATTTATCTCGAATTCAGTTTATTCGAGAAAATGTTGATCCTGATACACTGATTATGTTGGATGCCAATCAGTTTTGGGGCGTCAATGAAGCAATTACTTACATGCAGAAGCTAGCTAAATTTAATATCACTTGGATTGAGGAACCCACTAATAGGGATGATGTACTTGGATTCATAAAGATTTCGAAAGAACTTAATAAAGTAGGGATTCTGGTTGCAGCAGGTGAACATATACAATCTCCTGTTATCTTCAAGCAGATGCTTACAACCCGTGCTATACAATATGCTCAAATTGATGCTTCTCGTCTTGGTGGTGTGAATGATATAATGGCAATTATTCTTATAGCAGCAAAATATAAAATACCAATTTGTCCTCACGGAGGTGGCTTGGGTCTTTGTAATATGATCCGACATTTCGCAATATGGGACCAGGTTGCTGTTTCTGGCCATTCTAATAATCAATTAGTAGAATATGTTGACTTTTTACAGGACGGCGTTTTTATAGATCCTATTAAAATTTCTAAAGGTTCCTATGTATTACCAAAAACTCCAGGATGGGGATTGGAAATGCATAATGAATTTATTCAAAAACATTTATTTCCTGATGGACCAATATGGTCCAATAGATTAAATAAAAGTGGTGTTACATTTTTGGGCGATTAATAAATACTGCTACAAATATATATCCAATTCCCTATTTATATAATATAATATTTCCTTACTGGATTTTCTCGCAACAAACTATTGAGAACCTTCTTCATAATATATTCATTTTCAAGGATTTTGAGGATGTATTCGTTGATACTCTGGTTTTTTCTCAATTGTTTTTCAACTAGTATCCATAAAACCAAAGAATGGAGCAGAAAATCTAAGAGCAGTTACAAATAATCCAAGACCTATTAGAATACCTACCCTAGAGGAATAGCTTTTTGGATACTTTATGTATTGATTTAGATTTGTTTACTTTATTAGCTTTTCTTGAAATTCTGAAACCTTACCACAGCTAAATTGTTCCATTACTTGTGTAAGTTGTTTTTTGAGCATAGTAATTGTATGATTCCCACCTTTTTTACCTAAGGCAGATACACCATACATAAAAGTACGTCCCATAAAGCAAAATTCTGCTCCACAGGACATTACTCGAGCAACATCTGCACCACTTCTAATACCACTATCCATCATGATTTTTATTTTATTTTTATAATGAGGAACAATTAATTTCAGGGAATCAATAGTAGCTTGACCTACATCTACCTGTCTTCCTCCATGGTTTGAAACTATAATTCCATCAAATCCAATTTTATAAGCTTTTTCCACATCTTGAACAGATTCAATACCTTTTAATACAAGCTTTCCCTTCCATAAGTCTCGGATCTTTTTAATCTTATCTTCATCTAGTCTACCTGAAAAAGTGACATCCATAAATTTTGCGAGTTGGGTTAAATTTAAATTTTTGGGCATATAAGGTTTTAAAATTTCGAAGTTAGGTTGACCATTTATTATGGTTTGCATTAACCATTGAGGCCTTTTTATTACTTCAAAAACATTTTTAATAGTCATCTTAGGAGGCATTGACAGTCCATTTCTTATATCTCTTGTTCGATAACCAAAAGTTGGAACATCTGCCAGAATAACTAATACCGGACATCCTGCATTTTCAACTCTTTTTATTATATCAATTGTGACACTTTTCTCAGCTGGGTGATATAATTGAAACCATGCCCTTCCCTCAGTAATCTCTGCTATTGTTTCTATAGTTGATGTAGTTACAGTACTTAAAATAAATGGTATATTATTTTCAAAAGCAGCTTTAGCTAATATTTCTGGCGATTTTGGCCATACTAAACCTTGAAGACCAATTGGTGAAATACCAAAAGGAGTATCATAAATATGACCAAAAAGTTCTGTTTTTAAATTAGGATATTTATAATCAATTAAATACTCAGGTTTGAGTTCAATGTTTCTAATTCTATCAGTATTCTTTTTAATATTAATATCATCGTTGCACCCTCCATCTAAATACTCAAAAGCAAATTTTGGAATCTTTTTTCTTGCAAGTTCACGTAAATCTTCTACTGAAGGATATTTTGTATCCATTTCTATTTTTATTCCATATTACAAATTATAAATTTTAAGAGCATTGAGCCCCATAACATTATCTTTTATTTTTTTTGAATAATTTTTAAGATAATCATTAACTATTTTTATTGTCTTTTTATAACTAGAAGCAACTAGGCATACTGGCCAATCTGATCCAAACATAATTCGATCTGACCCAAACGAATCAAAAATCACATCCAAAAAGGGCGTAAAATCATTATTTCTAAATTGATAGTTTTCAGTTTCAGTAACCATTCCAGATATTTTACAACTAACATTTTTATTATTAGATAATTTCTTAATGTTTAATTCCCATTCTTTAGATATTGGTTTTGAAATGTTTGGTTTTGCTAAGTGATCCAAAATGAATATTTGATCAGGAAGCATTTCGACTAATTCAATTGCTGCAGACATTTGATGAGGGTAAATAAGTAAATCAAATGTCAAATTATATTTTCTCAGTTTACCAATTCCATTCTGAACATCTTTTCTGAGTAAATAATCATTTTTTTCTGCTTGCACTATATGTCTAACACCTTTAAATGAAGGGTTTAAAGCATAATGAGCTAAACGACTATCAATATTTATTGATGTTAAATCAACCCAGCCAACAACACCTTTGATAAAAGAATTTAAAGATGCATAATCTAGTAAAAATTGTGTTTCTATTTCAGATTGATCTGCTTGAACTGCGATGCACCCATCAACACCATTTTCGTTTAATATTGTTTTTAAATCATTTGGTAGAAAATCTTTTCTTATAATAGACATTGAATCATCAATCCATGAATGCTTCACTGGATCATAATTCCAAAAATGTTGATGACTATCAATAGTCATTGTGATTTTTACAAACTTGGCGAGCAATTCCTAAATTTTCCACACCTAACTCTACTACATCACCCTCTTTAAGAAATCTTGGAGGATTTAGTCCGAGACCAACACCAGATGGAGTACCTGTTGAAATTATATCACCAGGTAATAATGACATATATTGACTAATATAGCTAACAACATGTTCTACATTAAAAATGAAATCAGATGTGCTACTATTTTGCAGAGTTTGTCCATTTAATTTAAGCCATAGTTTAAGATTATTAGGATCTTTAATTTCATCAGAGGTAGCTATAAATGGTCCAATTGGAGCAAAGGAATCACAACTTTTACCCTTAACCCATTGCCCGGAGCGTTCAAGCTGAAATTCTCTTTCACTAACATCATTGTGTAACATATACCCTGCAACATAATCTAATGCATCCTCTTCACTGACATAATTAGCTTTTTTCCCTATTACTACAGCTAATTCAACTTCCCAATCTGTCTTTGAGCTATTTTTAGGAATTATAATTGGATCATATGGACCAACGATTGCAGAACTAGCTTTAAAGAATAGAACAGGCTCTTTAGGAACGTCCATACCACTTTCTTCAGCATGCTGAGCGTAATTCAACCCAACACAAACTATTTTAGATGGTCGAACCATTGGGGGACCAATTCGAATATTATTTTCAATAATTGGACATTTATCTTGGTTATTACATAGCCAATTTCGAAGTTTTATTATTCCATCATTTCCAAAAAATTCTTCGTCGTAATCTTTTATAAAAGAAGACACGTCCAATTTCTTATTATTCTCCAGTAATATGCCTGGTTTTTCCTTATTTATTTCTCCAAATCTTATAAGTTTCATAATTAATTATTTTGA
>MDTE01022364.1_pt1 | contig 17431 bp, 15 predicted proteins | sample 811231 | NCBI WGS metagenome assembly MDTE01 (sample SAMN05326651, study PRJNA326480) | marine metagenome | isolation source: seawater | place: Indian Ocean: Red Sea | collected 2010
TATTTGGCGATGCTGCAGGAATCTGTAAACCAACAACCGGTGGTGGAATCGGTCCTGGATTCAAGCAAGTAGACGTCCTAGTACCAATGATTAGCACTGCTTTGGATTCTAATGATTTATCCGAATTCACTATGAAGAAGATTTCAAACTCGTTGAAGGAATTTAGGCGTGATCAGAGGAAAAAGAGGGCACTTCGAGATGCATTCCTAACTGAAATGAACGATTGCGAGCTAGAAAAGATATTCTCAGTTTGGCGTAGGCCTGAAGTTACTGCATTGATAAATGAAGTTGGAGACATTGAGAACCCCATCCCCTTAGGCATCAGAATGCTAAGGGAGGTTCCCGAATTTAGACGTCTAGCTGGTAGGGCAGCAAAAGCGGTTTTATGGGGTTAAGATGCCATTGTACGTTCAAAGAATCAGGTATCCGCCTTTCGAACAAGATAATATGGTGCCAAATCGAGTCCCCATATCGGAGGCTATAGTAGATTCTGGGGATCTGGAGATTTCCGAATTCACTATCGGTAATGATTCTGGGTGGTTTGTCGAATGGCGGAAAAAATCTGAAGATGATAAGTATCAGATTATTGAATCTGATGTATCAACTTTAGTCCCCAAATTCATCTCAAGGTCAAGGCTCGGTTGGTACATTAATCCTGATCCTTTACACAATATCTCAAGAAGGCTCATTCTTCCGACTGTCTCACTCTTGATAGTTTCATTATTTATTCATTCAATCGAACCGTGGCTATTGAATGAGGGGGTAATTGGGAATTCAATTGCTGGCTCTGTATCATTTGGCCCTCTGGATTACCCTAAACTCCTATTCTATACATTTCCACTATTTCTTCTACCTCTTGTTTTCAGAACAATTGCAAATTTCAGGGACATGTCGAGACAGGCCAAGATTAACCAACTTAGCATAGAAGATCCGATTGAATTCTTACAGGTAGAGAGGGCGTCAATTTCCTTAGAGATTAGTGATACTATCGAATTTAAGCCATTAAGAGCAAGGGTACAAGTTGGAATAGCTGTTCCCGAAAGAAGTGCAATTATTCATACTTTAGGGAGGATTGAGGGTGGACAGCCATCACCCGGAATGTCAACAAAATTGCCCGACAAAAGAATTGCATCTGATGACGAAGTAGGAATTGGAGTTGGAGAATCTACTCCTATGCAGTTGTCTACACGCCGAAGTGTCATATTGGAGCCAATGAGAATTCTCGAATCCGGTAGTTGGAAATCTGGAATTTACAATAGAGGGCGCATAGATCTTAATCTTCCTGAATCACAATGGCCCGGCACCGTATACTCCTCTCTAATAGCTGTTCATTGGGAAATAGTCATCGAATTCTTGGATAGAGATGACTCAATAATTAAATGGGTGTCACCATTTATTATGCCCCAAAGTAATGAAAAAGTATCTGTCACGAAAACTCCTACAAGAAGTGGCAGGTCGGAATTATCCAATTTCTGATTATACAGAAATCTCTCGATGCTCGATAATGTTGTATTCTGAATCCCTTTTAGCTGGAACAAAACCGGACTCAGTTATTGCAATATTAAGCTCAGATATTGTGGCCTCTGTCTTCGTTGAGCCAGAAGCGGAAACAACATTCTCCTCCATCATTGTCGAACCTATATCATCTGCACCAGACGACAAGGCAATCTGTGCAACTTCAATGCCCATTGTTGGCCAAGAAGCTTGAATGTGATCTATATTGTGGAAGAATAATCTTGAAACCGTCAGATGACGAAGATATTCAACAGAGCTGGCCCCAAGCTCTAACTTATTCATACCGCGATTCATTTTTCCAAAGGTATTGTTTTCAAGCAAAACTGGCCATGAAATAAATGATGTGAATCCCATATTTCCATTTTGCAATGTTTTTGTCTGGAGATCCCTAATTCTTTCCATATGCTCTACTCTGTGGACAATAGTCTCGCCAAAACCGAAGACATTTGTTGCTGATGTAACGAGCCCTATTTCTTGAGCCTCGCCCATAATTCTTAACCAGTTTTCAGATGAGCCTTTCTGTGGAGAAATCCCTAGCCTCACACTATCAACGAGAATCTCGGCACCTCCACCTGGTAGCCCATGCATTCCCGCATCTTTGAGCCTCATTAGAACCTCGAATGTGGGTATTCCAGCGACATCGGATATACCCTCTATTTCAATAGGTGAAAAACAATCTAGTGAAATCGAAGGGTGCCTCTTTGAAAGCTCCATTAGCAAATCGACATACCAATCAAATGGGAGATCTGGGTTCACGCCCCCCTGCATAAGTATTCTACTACCGCCAATATCCTGTAATTGTGTGATTCTAGCGCTAATTTCATCAATCGTCTGAGTATAGTTCTCTGGATGGCCCGGTGGGCGATAGAATGAACAAAAATGACAGTTTATCGTGCAAACGTTTGTGTAATTTATATTTCTATCAACAAGATATGTTACTAAATTTCCTGGGACTTGCCTTTTCCTGCGTTCCATGGATGCGTGCATCAACTCATGTAGTGGCGCTTCTCTGTATAAGGTAGCAGCATCTTCAACAACAAGGTGGGGCGGATTGTCCCCTAACTGTTGAGCTAGAATTGATTGCCAATGATTCAAATCAGTCACCATTGCCAATTATACATTCAATATCTTCAATAGATTTTGGGCATGAAGATGATAACACTACCGGGCCCGAATCGGTGATTAGCACGTCATCCTCAATTCTAACTCCAATTCCTGAGTATTTTTCGGGGACATCAATGTCAGTTCTCCAACTTCCGAAGTATAGGCCTGGCTCTATTGTAACAACCATTCCGGGTTGTAATATTGGGCCTGGTTTTTCATCGCCTTGTCTACCGCCCCCAACATCATGTACATCAAGACCCAGAAGATGCCCAGTTCCATGCATAAAGAAATCCCTATATTTGCCATCGAAAGATTCAGGATTACCAATTGCCTCCTCGAAAGAACAATTTAGAATTCCTAGTTCTATGAGGCCCTCTGCCAATACGTTAGAAGTAGCCCTATGCATCGATAGCCAATCAGAACCGGGCATACATGCGTCGATTCCTGCAACCTGAGACTCTAAAACTAGCTGGTATATGTCTCGCTGTGCATCTGAGAATTGGCCATTAACTGGCCATGTACGTGTAATATCTGAAGCATAACCATGGACCTCACATCCGGCATCGACAAGTGCAAGCATTCCCCCTTCAATAGGTGAGTCGTTTGAACTATAATGCAGGATCGTAGCATTATCACCACCTCCAACAATTGTAGGAAAGCTCCACTGGCTTTTTGAGCTCATGAATGAAGATTCAATTATGGATTGAATATGCCACTCCCCAATATTTGGAAATGCAGATTTCATGGCATTAATGTGTGCTATGCTGGCTATTTCTGCAGCTTCAGACATAATTTCTATCTCCCTAGGAGATTTGATCAATCTCAATGTGTCAATAAATGGTCTAGGATCCTTTAGTCCCACAATGCCAGTGATGATTTTGTCAATTCGCCGTGAAGACCCATGAAATGAGTATGTATGTTCGGAATCATCAATTAATTTTTGTATACTTTCCTCAAGATTTTCTAAGGAATCAGTCCTGCTAACTGGCCAAGTATTTGCACCTTCAACACCTACTCTTTTTCCCTCCCAGATCTCCTTAGAAGTATCCCTGGGAGAAACAAACAATGTCGTTTCCCAATCACCTCTAGTGTTTGAAGCTACGAGAATGCCGTCTTCTTCTTCCCAACCACACAAATATAGGATGTATGAACCAGCTCGAAAAGGATACTTCACGTCATTTGACCTTACTGATTGGTCATTTGTTGGTATAATTACGGTGCAATTACCTTTCAGCATAGAAAGGAAGCTCTCCTGTCTCTGGAGGTATTCCAAGTTGTCAAATGGTAATGCCACGAAATTTACCCCCAGATGTTACTATTTGGACTTTATATTGGATTATTTCCATTTTGGAATGTCAGATTGTGTATCAGTATTACGATGTTTGTTGGCAGCATAAGAAAGGAATATTGCCGCTGAGAAAAATAGAATAATTGTGAAGATTGGAGAAGAGGTGTTTTCTGAATCTACAACTAAAACTGATATGATTGAGGTTTCGGAGTCATCGTCTACTACTTCTAGAGACAATAGAAATCTATCAGAGTCTGTTTCGGGCCAGTTTATCTCTCTAGAGACTCCTTCGTATAACGGCACATTGTTTATTCGCCAAACATATCTTAGGCTTTCTCTATCGTTCTCGGTATCGTACGAAAGTGAAGCATCGATTGAGATTATAGAATTTTTATCCATTTGTAACTCATTTCCATTTGATACTTCTTCGGAATTTATTAGGAGTCTTGCTTCGGGTTGCATGTTTTTTATCTCAAAAGAAAATGTATCTGATCCTCGATTTCCAGCCCTATCAACTACATTCAATGAAACCTGGTATACCCCAGAATAGTTAGATTGAATACCAGGAGACAACGGATTTTGTCCTGAATAAACAACTATGTTTTCAATAGATACATCGGATATTCTGGAAACGGACCAAACATATGTCATTCCTTCTATGCCCCAGGGAAAGTCTGTAGTGGAAGAGCCACTAAAATACAACAAATCATCCGATTCAAAAACTGTATTTTCGCCGTTGATAATAGCGTCTGGTTCTGTGTTATCAACCTTTATCGGTATGCAATCATCAGCGAATAATCCAGTTTGCGTGTCATTAGAAAACATTGTGAGCTGATAGGGCCCATCTTCGAGGTGAGAAAATGAAATATTTGTTGTAAAAGTTCCAGAAGACCATGAGATTTCGTAAATTCTTTCATGCTCTACGGATGTAAAATCTTCAATTTCTTCATCTAAGCAATTTACACCATTAGAATTTGTAATTGAGAAGTATAGTTCGGCATCGTTACCAGAATAAGTGCTCGAAATTCCAAAAATTTCTACGGCCCCACTTGCCCATGAATTTGGAGTATTATGTATTTTCAATGTTGGTCCTGCAATCCAGTCCGGAAATGATGGAGACTCTATGAAAATTGATCTTGAGAAAATAATTGGCTCACCACCTTCAATAGTCAGTGAAACCACGATTACACAAGAGCAAGGGCCGATTGAATAAGGATCGATATTTATATGGAAATTTGATATATTTGCCCCACCTGAACTAAGAAACAATAAATCATCTGTGATATCAAAAAATCCTCTTGAGCCACTAGAGTCGACTAATTCCCATGAGACTGAATTTATGTTGTCAGCATAGATTATCTCGGCGGAAATTGTAGTCTCCTTATCGATGGTATGGCCCTCAAGAAAATCAATATTGATTATTGGGGTGTTGTATTTGTTATTTGATTCTGAAGATACTGAATAAATCAATTCAGAATACGAGAAAAAAAGCAATAGTAGAACTATCGATAACGAGTTGGAACGAGTGCTGCTCACATTTACCCGGAATTACCAACAGTATTGAAGCTCATGGGCAAATGATTACCTATCAGAAATCCTCATCTGCCAAGAAAGCTCATCTAACCATAACCCCAATGTCTCCCTATCAATATACTCCTCACTGGTGCTAGCTGATAAGACACATTCGCAAGCGGCCGATGCCAAAAGTGCCGCATCATATAGCGAAAGTCCGGATCCAAGAGCAGCAGCAAGTGATGCTGCGGCTGCATCGTGCATGCCAATTTGCTGCTCAGCAGTTGGAGCCATGCATGGCATATGGATACTTGGAGAATCCTTCTGATAAAGATAAACCCCGTTTATTCCTCCCAGAACTAGTATCCCATCCCAGGAATATTGATCGATAAGAGAGTCTGCAGCCTCATCTAAATCGATTGATCCCATCCTCCTAGAAAGTAACGTAAGACCCCTTTTCTCGAATATTACTATTGTAGCGCCCAGACTCTTATCTAAACCAGTTAGTTTGGGGTCTACAATGGAAGGGATTCCAGACTCATTGGCCGCTTCAATAAGTGATAGCGCCCCGTCCTTACTTACAGCACCTTTATTGTAATCTGAAATTACAAGGACACAACTATCTTGGAGGGATTTATGAGCTTGTTCGGCCAAAGAATCAGATATTTGCTGGTCAAGTTGTTCGTTAGGACCCCTGTCAGCCTGAAGTAGAATCTGTTCTCTATCAAGAAGGCTCTCCCTACTACCAAAAAATCGAATTTTTGTGAGAGTTCTTCTATCTGGAACTACTATTGTATTCGCAGTATCTACAGAGAAGGTGTTCAACGATTTGATCACGGATTTACCCTCTTGGTCAGAACCAACGCAAGTATGGAAAGAAAGGTCCATCCCAAATGAGCTCAGCCCTATAGCGATATGAGCCGATGCTCCTGCCGACTCTTCGGATCTAGTTACCTTCAGAACAGGCACCGGAGAAGTAGAGTTTAGATTATTTGCGAATCCATGGTGATACCTGTCTAACATGGTATCTCCTATTAGAGTAACCTTAGAGCCTTCCATCGAGTCAATTAATGATCTAAGTCTAGTCAGGCTATCTTCTCTTTCTTTGGCTGGATCATCACTCATTCATCACCCGGATAGGGCCATTACGGATGATATTTGGGGAAGCGTCTAATTTGTAGGCGTAACCGAGGTGCTGTGAAACGTACTGAGAATGGCTGGGAGTACACTGGCTCTGCCACGCATAGGCTTTGGGAGAAGTCAGCCATTGGACGATTAATCGAAGGTGAAAAATTAGCTCTTTCCGATTCAGAAGTGATTTTCTGCAGAGATCATAGGAATATCGATTTTCCATACGAAGGTTGGCTTGAAGAAGCAATTTCAAGGGACAGCTCACTGCTTGAAGAGGCAGCAGTACTAGAATCACTAAGGGTTCCTGGAAACAAAGTTGTTCTTCGAAATAATTGCGAAAGATTTGGATTTGAATATTCAGCATTGTCGTGGGCAATGAGGTGGCCCTCTGACAAGCACCCTTCCAAGGACTCTCCTACTTCGGAAATAATCTACTTCAGATCTTTTGAAGCATTCTCAGTAGGTGATCTGTATAACTGGTGCCTTGAAGTTACAGATTCTGGAAAGATAGCTGAGGTGATTGTTATCGATGAAGAACATTCAGTTGTAACATATCGTCTTGTTGTATCTGAAATGGAAGGACAAATGAGTCCCCCTGGTAAGGAAGACTTCCAAAAAATTGCACGGATGAAAAATGAAAATACTTCCTTCGGAGCATTCTTTCCTGATACTAAGGACTGGAAGTTTGAGAATATTGGGATTCCGTTGCATGGGGGAAGACAACTGGACTCATTGGAAACAGAGATTATTCTAGGAAAATATGATGATAGGGGTAATTTGGCTATTTGCGAAGAGTTGAATTTGAGTGCAAGCCTTCTACTTGATCTTTGGAATAGGGGGTTGAATACTAGATCTGGATTCAAATATGGAACAGCTTGGAGGTGTTATCCAGGTAATGTAGGAGATGGACATGCACCTTGGTTGGTAGTGGATCCACATTCCAAGATTATTGAGAGCTCCCCAAAAGACTGGGCTGCTGCATGCCTGTCTTCAAGGTTAGCTTCAGGAGTCAATAAGCACTGGGTTCACCCATACTATGATGGTAAATCATGGTGCTATCTCGAGCTTTCGCGACCACCATCAGACTCGAGATGGACAAATCCAACTAGGAAGTAAAATTACTTTCTTTTTGCACTTGAAATGGAGAATGCTAGGAGCAACAATACCGCAGTGATGGCATTTGAAGGCTGAGCTAACCAATTTAGTGGACCGAACGGAAGATCTCCTTCTGCAGTAAGTACAATGGGTATTCTTTGCTCAATATTGTTTGAATCGATGAGTACTAACTCCCCTCTTGCAATCATCCTTGGCTCAAGAAGGCCATTTGGCTCAATCAGAATATCAATGGGTTCTCCGGGAAAATACTGACCTGTCGTAATGGGTGAAGTAATTCTACTTGCAGGGCCATCTACTGTGATAGAGTACGAGCGAGGACCATTTCCTAAAAAATCGGGATATAATGATACTACAGAATCGTGATCCCAAGGGATTGTGGATTCAAGGACATTGTCACTTAGCTTATGATTGACAATTTGCCATTCAAGTGATACATTTGTCATTGCTCTTCCAGAACAGCCAATTTCGCCTGAGAGGGTTCCCTTCGGAGGAAGTTGTTCTGAGGCATTAAGGATTTTCAATCGTGATTGAGAGTCAAGAGAGCTCTCAACGATTACTCCACTAGCAGATGCGACATTTACAATGAAATCACAGGACTCATCAATAATCACATCAGCAAATGACTCCTCTCCAGGAAGTAGAACAATAGGATTTCTAGGGGTAATGATTGTTGTTGAATTATCTCCATAGTATTGAAAATGGACTATTGCAGAACTAACGTTCATTGAAACTATCTGAACTGCCCATGGAACTAATCTACCAGTGTTGTCCCAAATCTTATGGCCTGTGCTCCCAAATGAGTCTCCATCCAAAAAAACATCAGTAGGGCTGCCATAGTCCCTTCCTCTAAGTAATGCATCATTTCCGTCTGCCTCGACAATCTTAGACCACGGCTTTGTTGGATCGGTGTTTACTAAATTTGATTGAATATCTCCGAAATTCTCATCCTGCTGCTCAACTAGAATGCCATGTCCTGGCAGGCCTGAGTCGAATCCAACATCTGAACGCAGTGTGACCCAGATATATTCGCCGAATCCAATGTCTATCTTGAGCGGTGATCCTCCTTGTGAAATAGGCTCTAGAGAGATTATCGAATCTTCCATATTCTCAATAAATATTGGATCTAGAGCTCCAATAAGGTTCAATGTGGATGAAGATGGAAGTGAAGGGGTGGATCCATCACCGATCCAATTTCCACTTGACATAATGTCCCAGTCGCCAAGTCCATGCCAACTCTTAGTTGGCGAATCACTGTGAACATCGTACAGGTCCACTGCTCCCATTTGATGCATCATCTCGTGGAGCAAAACGCCAATTCCTCCGTATATTGAAGCCATGGTGTAGTGTTGAATCTCATAACCGCCAATAATAATTGGCTCTTCGAGTGGTGAAAAGTGGCTCCAAATTCTTCCTGATGTTCCACCTAGCTCCTGAGGCTGTCCGGAATGTAGAATTAATAGGCGATCAACAACGTTATCACCATCCAAGTCCCAATTTGATAGGTCATGCCCATTTAACAAAGACGAAATAGCAAGTGAGGCCATCTCAGTTGCCCCTCCTGAACCATCGCCAACATCTCGCTCGTCGATCGAATCTGCACCCCAGTAAGTGTCTTCGAAAGGAGACTGCCAAACTCCATCTATTATTGACACATGCAATTCTGAGCTTCCTCCGCTGATCTGATTAATGTATTCGTGAGCTGAAAATTCTCCCTCGAAAAACTGCTGTAATTCTGAATTGGGAAATTCGTTTGATGGGAATTCAACACGAAGAATTGGCCAATTTTCTTGATTCATTAGCCCTACTATTTGTGAATCTGTAGACTCTTCATTTTCAGCACTTTTTTTGATCGATTCATTCACTAAATTAGAGTTAATTTGGACAAAAATAGATGCTGAAACTAATAAAATTGAGGCTATCAGACGTGAAACCCCAAACCCTGAATGCCTGTCCACAGCAAATGGCTGTATCTATGGGCTTTCAAATCAATCCACATGTGCTAAGTAATTGCTTCATTATCTGTAGGCTCAGTCCAAATTGGCAATGCAACAGGAGAAGTCCGTGAAATCAAATCAGCTGAAATCACAACTAGAGCTGAAATAAGTATCCTCAGTCCATCAAATTCAATGGGCAGGGTAAGAATCAATATTCCCGATGAAATTGCTAATAGCCTGAGCCTGAATCTGGATGAGCCTTCTACAACAAATCCGAAAATCCTAGTCAAGCACAAAGAAATGGTAGTAATGGACCAGATCACAAGAATCCATGATAGACCCAATGCAATAGAGGTCACGGATGATGCATCATACCTAACTAGCAAGTCGTCATTTGTACCCTTATCTATCGCGAATTCGAAAAATGCGGGAGCCCCAATAATCCAGACAGAGAGGATTGATAGTGGGACAATTGTTGTTGAAAGAACGAGTATGGAAATTAGCCAGTTTCTCTCCCTAGGATATAGAGCAGGCCTAGAATATCGGTAAAGTTGTGTCGAGAAAATGGGGAGCATTGTAGTCAACGAAGCCATGATTACTATCCCCAGCCGAATTTCAATCCAGTCGAATGGACCGTATATGGATAGATTCTCGTTACTCGGACCTGTATCAACAGGGATATATGACAGCCACTCTTGTATCAAGTCATCAATCATGACAGACCAGAAAATGCATAGGAAGGCGAAGATGAAAGCAGACATTCTTGCAATCTGATGGACATCCTTCAAGTGTCCCGAAAGAGAATCATAATGAATTTGTTGCACTATATTCACATCAGGTCCTTCATACTAGGATCCTTCCTAGATGAAATTATCGTACGGTATACTCCGTAAGCAGCCCAAGCTGAGATGAAGAAAGCAAGGCCTGTAGCGAAATTAGTGAAATCTACACCTTGGAATGTTATTGGGGACTCAGAAGAAGACCAAGAGACGCCTAGGTAAAAAGAGACAACTGATATGAAGCCTCTTCGCAAGCCTTGAGGATATGCAAGCTCCATAGCCAAGAATTCTGGCCCCTCACCATACTTCCTCTCGAGGATCTCCTTTTGCACTACAGCTCCAACAATTAGGGCGACCAGGCTAGTCCAATAGAGCAGATTTCCTTGGGAGAAAACCCTGTGCGAAATAGCATCCTGTCGTTCTTGCTCTAATTGTTCTTCAGAAATCTCGATTAGGAAAAGGGAGTCATATGTGCCAACAGATATTGTTCTAGTCTGCAGGGTAGAAGCGGACTCATTTGTTGTTATGGTTCCGGGAGGATTAATTGAGAAAGAAAGGATGTTCCAATAATCCATGTCGTCTGGAATTCCTCCTCCGTCAACGGAGTTTCCGGCTAGCCAGAATTGGACTGGACCAACATCCTCATTTGGTGCCGACCAACTAATTTGCCAAACACCGTCTAAGTCTGGATCGGAATGCGATATATCATCCCCCCTACCATCGGCATATCTGATATCCTCATCATCCGACCAAGAGAAATTTCCAACGGAGTCCGATGATAGTAGGAAGCCTGCCTGCGTGTTACCTTCTCCGCCGGAAAGAGTCAATGAGTCGGCGACTTTGATGGTCATTATGTACTGCTCAGAGGGCTCATACATTAGTGGAACACCTGTGACCATCACTACTGCTCTTTCGGACATAGCGCCGTTATTGTGACATGAACACCCATACTTGACGGTGAGCTCGTCATTGGAGTTGTATGCACCTGGTCCGTTGCTCATTCCGAAGGCCGGAACCGACATACATAGCACAATAATTAGGCATGCAATTGTCCTGCCTAAGCTTACTCGCATATTATCACCGTTCGTGTCTCGGTTGAAGGTGTCAAATAACGGTTGGGGGTGCTACCCCTCATAACTCCTTAATGGAGGCATTAAGTTCATTCATCATCTTCTTCCCATCCCCGAACAACATCATGGTGCTATCCTCGTAGAATAGATCATTATCCACTCCAGCATATCCAACTGATAAGCTCCTCTTAATTATGACAACAACCCTTGCCTTGTCAGCATCAATTATCGGCATTCCACCTAGAGGGCCCTCACCAGTTCGCGCAACAGGGTTTACTGTATCATTGGCACCAATAACTAGTGCGACATCCGTCTCAGGTAGCTCTGAATTGATATCATCCATTTCAATAAGTTGCTCATATGGAACATTTGCTTCGGCAAGAAGCACATTCATGTGGCCAGGCATTCTTCCCGCCACAGGATGGATCCCATAACTCACCTCCACACCTTCGGCTTCTAGCAAGTCTGCAAACTCCTTTACGGCATGTTGTGCTTGACTGACTGCCATGCCGTATCCAGGAATTATTACGCACTTACTGATACCGTCACAGATCATTGCTACCTCTTCTGGATCGCTTCCCACTTTTGTCCGTGTTACTGACTCCTTTCCACCGCCTCCAAAAGACTTGAACAATACCGCAGCAAGGGTTCTATTCATTGCCTTACACATTATGAAAGTAAGGATCAATCCAGCAGCTCCCACCATCGAGCCAGCAATGATTAGCACATTGTTTCCTATAACGAATCCAGTAAAGGCAGCTGCAATACCTGACATTGAGTTCAGTAAACTGACAACGACCGGCATATCTGCGCCCCCGATTGGGATCACGAACAATATGCCGAGAACTGATGAGATTGCAACTAAAGAATATATTATGTCCTTGTTACTAGGATCTTGGATAGTCATCCAGATCAAGAATAACGCTAGCAATAATAGAGAGCCTTTGATCGTATTCAGCCATGGAGGCCCCCATGTTGGGAAGTTGATCCATTTACTCCTACCCCTATCGTCTTTCTTAGTAAAAGGAATGTAGAAGCCACCCTTTAGCTTTCCCATTGCCATTAAGCTTCCAGTTAGAGTAAGCCAGCCGACCAAGCCTGAGAGGCCGATTGCAATCCACGTCGCATACAACTCTACGTTGTCTGATGGTATATCGTCTGAGTTAATCCTCTTCAAGACCTCGGAGAGTGCGACTAATGCGGAAGCACCTCCGCCAAATCCATTGAAAAAAGCAACTAGTTCGGGCATTCCAGTCATTTCAACTCTAGTAGCCATCCAAGCGCCAATTATTGCTCCAACAATAAGCCCCCCAGCAACTAACTCCCAGCCAATAATACCCGGGGCCTCAGTTTCCATTCTTGCTATGGTGACTAGAACAGCTAGAAGCATCCCATAAGCCCCAAGTCTGTTTCCCTGTGGCGCTGTTTTTGGACTTGATAGCCTCTTTATACCCACTATAAACAGAGCCGCCGAAGCAAGATATCCAATATCCCAAACAACCGGATCTACCAATAAATCACCTCCTCTTTTTGCCTGCAATCATCTCAAGCATTCTATTTGTAACCATGAATCCTCCAACTACGTTTATCGTGGCCATAACCAGTGCTGAGAAAGCGAGCCATGCAGCAAGGCCTGGTTCTCCATTATTGAATTCGGTATTTGACAGAATAAGTGCGCCGACTATTGTAATTCCCGAAATTGCATTTGCACCGGACATCAATGGCGTATGGAGCGTAGGAGGAACCTTGCTAATTAGCTCGAAACCTAAGAAGATTGCGAGAACGAAAACGGTAATGCTAGCTACAAGAGCTGCTAAAGTAAGTGTCAATTAATCACCTCTGAGAGTCTTGTCTGCTTCTCATGCATCTTATTTTCATGACAAAGAAGAACTCCCCCCATACCAGGCACAAAGAAGTCATTACCTTCAGGAGCTCCAACGAGGATATCGTCTTCTAGATTGATTCGCAACTCGCCTTCACTGACCAAGGTAGTGAGGAAGTTTGTCATATTGTTCGAATAAAGCATACTAGCAGTAGAAGAAAGCTCGCCAGCAAGATTTTCTGTGCCGATAATTGTTACGCCATCATCGGTTGTGAATATCTCCCCCGGCCTTGTTATTTCGCAATTTCCTCCTACGTCTGCATTCATGTCTACAACTACAGAACCCGGTTTGAACGTAGAAACGGCAGATGAAGGAACAGTTATTGGGGCTGGTCTACCGAATATTCTAGCAGTAGTTACGATGACGTCTGCATCGCTTGCTACCTGGCATACAGTATCGTTTACCTTCTGAATGAATTCTGGGGTTAGCGGCTTCGCGTAGCCTGACTCATCTTCGAAATCATCCATACCTTCTACTTCGATAAATCTCCCTCCGACTGATTCAATTTGCTCGGCAGCAGATTTTCTAACATCGGATGCGTAAACAACCGCCCCTAGTCGCTTTGCGGTTGCAATGGCCTGTAAGCCAGCTACACCGGAGCCCATTATTACGAACTTTGACGGCCTTACGGTGCCAGCGCTAGTAGTCATCATTGGAATGCCTCGAGAAACATGTGCTGCTCCTAGCAGAACAGCTTTGTAACCAGCTAGATTATCCTGGCTCGAATTTACATCCATCGCTTGTGCACGAGATAGGCGTCTTGGAATCATGTCCATACTGATTAGTGAAATGCCCCTTTCAACCGATTCTCTGACGCTTTTTGGATTTCTAAAGGGATCAGCGATACAGACAATGATCTGGCCGGAGTTGATGGATGAAGTTTCTGGCATAGAAATTGACATTATGACATCTGATTCCATTACCTTGTCCCTATCTGATAATTCACAGCCTAATTCCGCATAATCACTATCACTGTTGTGAGATCTTGCACCAGCTCCAGATTCTACAATAATGTCAAATCCTAGCTTCTTTAGCTTATTTATAGAACCAGGAACAATAGAAACCCTGTTTTCATTATCAGGCTCCTTTAGAACACCCAGACGCATGCAATATTCCCCGTGATATATTTCGGTGACTCTTCCAACTGAAGGCCGTTATTGAAACCGTCGGCCTAGCAATTTGAATCGCTGTCATCCGAATAATACAAGATAGCCAATTCCGAATACTGCTATGTCACAAATTGCATGTGAGAGCCAGCATACCCAGATAGATTTGTACCTAAGGTAGAGCCACGACCAAATTGTAGCTGCAGATAACAATCCGAAGGTTGCCATAGCCGTCTGCCACCAAAGAAACCCGAACATATGGAGGGCTATTGTATGATGTAAAGTAAACGTGCACGCAGAAAGTGCAATACCAGATGCCTCAGAACCAAGCAGTTCGATGCTCTTAGTAGTGATGAACCACCTGAATACGTATTCCTCTAGCATGCTATTAATGAAAATCCAGTAAAACATTCCAGCAACATATATCCTAAAATCTGTCAATCCTGTAGTTTCCATTTCAGAAATCATAGAATCAGTGTCTATGGTTCCTGAGAACATTGCCCACATTGCCAGTATTAACGCGGACATGCAGAATCCTGAGATTGTTGCAGCAAGTAGGCCATCGCGATTTGGTTCAGACCAAGAAATCGCATTGCCATCGATAACGAGAAACCAGTATGTAGGTACCAAGAATAACCAAATCTTACAAAATATGAAGAACATCTGTGAAAGTAATTCGTCATCATTCAAACCAAGTGTGAAGATAATTGATGACGTTGGAGCAAAGGCCACTAGAACAATAGCGATCAAGGCCTTCTTCTTTGTATCCACATCATGGCGAGAAATGTCCGAGGTATATCTACTCCGGTAAGTGCTAAGACTGGAATAGTGTGCGCGATGCATGGCAACAGGTTCTAGGAAGATAGCTGTGATTGGTGCTGGCAACGTTGGGGCTACCTGCGCATTCGTTTTGGCAGAGAGGAAGATTGGTGAGATTGTACTACTCGATATATTCGAAGGTTTTGCCAAGGGTAAAGCACTCGATATGAGTCAGGGAGGAAGAGTGCTAAACTATGACGGATTAGTCTCGGGCACTAAGAATTACGAGGATATTTCAGGTTCAGATGTTGTAGTAGTAACCTCAGGATTCCCAAGACAACCTGGTATGACTAGGGAGGACCTGATAGGAAAGAATGCTGAAATTATCTCAGAGGTAGGGAGTGGCATCAAGGAGCATGCCCCTGACTGTGTAATTGTGATGGTTACGAATCCGCTCGACCTAATGACTTACCATATGCAGAAAATTACTGGTTTCCCCCATAACAGAGTGGTGGGGCAAGCAGGAATTTTAGATAGTGCTAGGATGACTCACTTCATCTCAGAAGCAGTAGGGTGCAGCAATGAAGACGTTCAAGCTATGGTTCTTGGAGGACATGGCGACACCATGGTTCCATTACCGAACTACACCACTGTGAATGGAATCCCAGTGAATCAGCTTCTTTCCGATGACGAGATCGGAGAAATATGCGAAAGAACCGCTAGTGGTGGGGGGGAGATAGTTAAGCTTCTAGAGAAGGGGAGTGCTTTCTACGCCCCTGGAAGTGCTGCAGCGATAATGGCTGAGTCTGTGATAAACGACAGGAAGAGGGTTTTGCCTTGCAGCGCATATCTTAGTGGGCAATACGGAATGGAGGATATTTACATCGGAGTCCCTGTAGTGCTGGGAAGAGATGGAGTTGATAGAATCCTGGAATTGGATCTAGAGGAGCATGAGTTGGAAAGCCTTCAAGGATCTGGCGCATTTTACAAGGAGCAACTTAGTGGGATACTAGGATATTAGAACTGATATTGGGGTTTCATAACTTGCCTAGGGAACACATTCACCTAGAACACGACGGGAAGATCCTGCTTGTAGATATGGAAGGCAATGGGCCTATCAAACCACAGATGGGTAGGGAGAATGCCATCGATGGTCCTGAAATTAGGCTTCCATCCCCTCAGGAAGCCGTGGCGATGGGGATTAGCTGGTCTGTAAAGAGGGTCAATCGAATTAGACTAGGCGACGCAGATCACGTAATCACATATGGCACTCCGGACATAAAGTGGCCAGAAAATTGGGCATGGAAGGACTCAGTAATCAGCGATAGTGGTGTAGACCCAATAGCTAGAGAATCTGTATACAGAACCCTGCACAGGGTAGTTAGCAAGGTTGTAATTAAGAACTCAAAAGATGAGATTCTGATGGCCAAGGTATCCAGGGGTTTCTTCACGGGTTGTTGGACCTTGCCAGGCGGTTTTGTTGACTATGCCGAGCATCCGCGGGAAGCAGCACAAAGAGAGGCACTGGAAGAGCTTGGAGTTATCATAGAAATTCCAGACCAATTGGGTGAGTCGGGGGATGTTAAGCTAGGGAGTGGTTTTTCGATAGTTCAGACTGCTATTTTCAACGAAGAGGGGATTAATTGGGTCTCATTTACCTATTCCTGTGATTCAGATCTAGAAGCACAGGAAGTTATCCCCAAGGATGATGAAATAGAGGAAGCACGGTGGTTCTCAATAGAAGAGGCTGAAAGAATTGCAGTTTCTATGTTCGATTTAGAGGCTATAAAGAGGATTAGCGGAAACATCTGAGTCTTCCAAGGAGCTTCAGGTCATCACTAGTGGGCTGAAATTTTTCCTTAGTTTAGTATCATTAACGAAGCATGGATGTCCTAGTATATGCAACGAAGGCTATCATGATAGAGATTATCAGAATCCTGCCCCAATTGATTATTGGTCTGATATCCATCTAAGATACACCTCTTTTAGAATAAATAATACAAAATCGCCGAAACGACACCTACGAATAGTATAATGTCTATGTTTCGAACTCTGGAAGGTATACCCGGGGGGCTTGATGGGGGAATAATGTCCATGGCTCACGAAAGGGGTACAAGACTTGAATGGTTGTTTCAGTGAGATGTGGTGGGCCTGCCTGGATTTGAACCAGGGTCTATTGGTCCCAAACCAACAAGCATAGACCAGACTAACCCACAGGCCCTGGTATGAACGAA
>MDTE01089313.1_pt1 | contig 17431 bp, 19 predicted proteins | sample 811231 | NCBI WGS metagenome assembly MDTE01 (sample SAMN05326651, study PRJNA326480) | marine metagenome | isolation source: seawater | place: Indian Ocean: Red Sea | collected 2010
TGTATACTGCTAGATATCTTTGGAATTTTTTAAGTGGTATGGTGTCTAAGCACAAATTACAAATAGCAGCTTAACAAATCAATTTTTTAAAACTGTCATGGGATCCAAACGGGTCCCATACCAGTTAAGCCTAATATCTAAATGTGCACCAGTAGATCTACCTGTTGAACCAACTGTTCCAATTATTTGCCCTTGTTTAACTTCTTGTCCATTTTTAACAAAAATTTCTTTCATGTGCATATACAACGTAGAAATACCGTGACCATGGTCAAATATTAAAGTCCCCCCTGTATAAAATAAATCTTTTTCGACCATTGTTGCTGTTCCATCAAGCATTGCTTTAATTTTTGTGCCTTCCTTTGCTGCAAAATCTATTCCATAGTGAGGCCACTTAGGTTTACCATTTAAAATTCTCTGACTTCCATAAACACCAGTAACAATTGAATTTTCCAAAGGATATATAAATTTTTTTTTAAAAAAGGTTAAATCACTTTCGATCGATCTAGCATTAACTATTTTTTTATTTTCTCTTTTTATTCTTTCATAAACCTCTTTTGGAGGCGTAACTTTTTTTTCAGGTAGACCATCAATTTTTTGAATTCTATATTTCCTTTTTTGAACTTTCTTTATTATCTTTTGTTTTTTTTTATTGAATAATTTGGTAATAATAATGTCATACTTATGATCTCTGCCTATTCCAAAAGCAAAATATCCATCTTTTGTAACTTTAACCTTTTTTTTATCTATCCAAATCTGAGAATTAGGTTCTGTTTTTCCTAGAATAAAATGGCCCTGTATAAACTTTCCATCAAAATCTACGGCCCATACATTTGTTGAAATTAATAACGTAAACAAAAAAAATAGTTTTTTTGGACTTATTTTCGACATTTAGTTGTAATATTAACACTTCATAAGATAATTTATCAATATTATAAAATTAAAATGAATCTAAGCGTAGTAATAGTTGCCTTTAAAAGTTTTCATTTACTTGAAAAGTTAATTAAATCTATACCAAAGAATTATGAAATAATTATAATCGAGAATTCATTAGATAGAGAAATTAAAGAAAAATTTGAAATTTACTCAAATGTAAGAGTTATCATTCCTAATGAAAACCTTGGGTATGGAAAATCATTTAACCTGGGTTTAGAATGCTCAAATAATAATTTTACCTGTTTTTTATCACCCGATGTCACTATCCCTAGTGACTGTTTTAATAAAATAGAAATGATAATTAAAAAAATAAATAATTTTACTATTTTAGCGCCAACCTATGATGATGAGACTATTCATAAGAATTATCAGATTAAAAATAAAAAATTATTAAATAATTTAAATATTGAAAATTTCAACCTAATTGAAGTAGACGAAATTGATTTTGCGATGGCAATAATAAATAAATCGAGTCTTACCAAAACAAAAGTTATGGACGAGAATTTCTTTCTTTATTTTGAAAGCACAGATGCTTGCATTGATTTAAGAAAAGATAATAAAAAAATTTATGTTATCGAAAATTTAAAATATCGACATCATGGTACAGAGTCATCTCATCCAAAATTTAGCATTGATATTAAGATTAGTAGAAATTGGCATTTTTGCTGGTCCAAGTTTTATTTGTTAAACAAACATTATGGATATTTTTATGGAGTTAGAAAAACAATTCCAAACCTTATAAGAGCATTAAAATTTTGTTTTTTATCATTTATAAAAAAAGATAAAGAAAATTTAGATATATATAAGGCGTCTTTATCAGGCTTGATAAACTCTTATTTATTAAGAAAATCTGTCTATAGACCTTTGGATAATAAAAAAAAGAATTGATTATTTTTTTATTTAATAGTTAATGTTAAATTTTAAATAAAATGAAAAAAGTTGCTTTAATTACAGGTATAACAGGTCAGGACGGTTCCTATTTGGCCGAATTTTTATTAAAAAAAAAATATAAGGTACACGGCATTATTAGAAGAGTAGCTTTAGAAGACAAAACTCATAGACTTTGGAGATTACAAAAAATATTAAAAAATATTAATCTTCATTCAGCCTCATTAGAAAGTTACGCAAGTATTGTAAAAATAATTCAGAAAATTAAACCATCCGAAATTTACCATTTAGCAGCACAAAGTTATGTTGATTATTCATTCAAAGATGAGTTTTCTACATTAAATACTAATATTAATGGAACACACTATATTCTTTCTGCGTTAAAAGATTTTTCACCTAAATCAAAATTTTATTTTGCTGGATCGTCAGAGATGTTCGGCAAAGTTAGGAGTAAACCTCAAAATGAAAAAACTCCATTTTATCCAAGATCAGCATATGGAATTTCAAAGGTCACTGGTTATGATTTAACAAGAAATTATAGAGAAGCATACAGACTACATTGTAGTACAGGCATTTTGTTTAATCATGAGTCTCCAAGACGAGGCTTTGAGTTTGTCACAAGAAAAATATCTCATGGTGTGGCCAGAATAAAGTGTGGTCTCCAAAGAGAATTAACATTAGGTAACCTCGATGCACAAAGAGATTGGGGACATGCCAAAGATTATATTGAAGCAATGTGGCTTATGCTTCAAAAGAGAAAGCCCGATGATTTTGTTATTTCAACTAACAAGCAGCACTCCGTAAGAGAATTCGCAAATCTTGCATTTTCAATTGTAGGTTTAGATTATAGAAAATTTATCAAAATTGATAAAAATCTTTATAGACCCGCCGAGGTACAGACGCTTTTAGGTGATTATTCAAAAGCCAAAAGAATTCTTAAGTGGAAGCCAAAAGTTTCATTTAATAATCTTGTAAAAGATATGGTATTATCTGACCTAGAATTTGTTAAAAAATCAGGTTATTAAATTATTGAAAAAGGAGATAAGATGGCAAAATTTTATACAATGGGCTGTTATACTGATAAAGGGCTATCAGGTTTTATTAATAATCCTTCAACAAACAGGCAAGCGGCCACTAAGGCTTTGTGTGAAGCTGGAGGAGCAAAAATGTTGGACTATTCTTTACTCAGAGGCTCATACGACTTTATCGCCGTTCTGGAAGGAACTTTTGAGCAAATGGCTGCTGCAAAAATGGTTGCTGTTTCAAGTGGAACTGTAAATAATTTTACAATCCTAGAGTCTGCGGATCTTAATAAGATAGCAGATACAGCAAAAAAAATGGCGTCTACCTATAAAGAACCAGGCAAATAAAATTTTATGTCTACTGAAAATAGAACGGGCATACCAAACTCATTACATGAGCATTGGATGCCGTTCACTTCAAATAAAAACTTTAAGAAAGACCCTAGGTTAATCACCGAAGCAAAAGGTGTTTATTTAAAAGATCACAAGGGCGGAAAACAAATAGATGCAAGTTCAGGTTTGTTTTGTAACCCTTTAGGTCATGGAAGAAAAGAAATTATTGATGCAATAACTAAACAGTTACAAACACTAGACTATGTTCAACCTTTCCAACAGGGATTTGGTGGATCTTTTGAACTTGCAACTAGAATTGCGAAGCATACACCAGGGAATTTAAATCAAATATTTTATACTATATGTGGATCAACTGCTGTTGAGACGGCATTAAAGATTTGTATAGCTTATCATAAGGCACGTGGGCATGGCCAAAGGTTTAGGTTTGTAGGGAGAGAAAGAGCTTATCATGGAATGAATATAGGAGCTACTTCTGTTGGTGGAATGATAAATAACGTCAAAACATTTGCTAACATTTTAATGCCCGGAGTTGTTCACATGAGACACACTCATTTACCAGAACACAAATTTGTTAAAGGTCAGCCAGAAACAGGAGCAGATTTGGCAAACGATCTTGAAAGAATTGCATTAAATTTTGGAGCTGAAAATATTGCTGCTTGTATTGTAGAACCAATTTCAGGATCAACAGGAACTTTAGTTCCGCCCAAAGGCTATTTAAATAGGCTCAGAGAAATATGTGATAAACATGATATACTTTTAATCTTTGATGAGGTTATCACGGGTTGGGGAAGAACAGGCTCATCATTTGCATCAAAAGAATATGGGGTAACACCCGATCTAATCACTATGGCCAAGGCAACCACTAACGGTATTGTCCCAATGGGTGTAGTTGCTGTAAAAGAGGAAATTTATGACACCATAGTTAATGCATCACCGGACGGAGTTATAGAACTATTTCATGGATATACATATTCTGGAATACCGGTAGCTGTAGCAGCAGCACTTGCTGTACAAGATATTTTCGAAAAAGAAGATATTTTTAATAGGGCAAAAAATCTTTCTTCTTATTTTTTAGACGGTTTGTTCTCACTAAAAGATATCGACTGTATTGAAAATATTCGTGGATATGGATTGATGGGAGGTATCGACATTAAGAAATCAGATAGACCTGGGAAAGCTGGTTTTCAAGTTTATAAAAAGTGTTATGAGTCAGGAGTTAATTTTAAGGCTACTGGTGATTGCCTAATAATTGCACCACCATTTATTTGCGAAAAGAAACATATTGATGAGATAATCGAAAAACTTCGCAAAGGCATAACCTCATATTCAAAACAAAAAAAATAATTTTTAACTTCATTAAAAATACAACCAATAATAAACCAACCCAATTTGAGCAGTAAATTAAAAAGGCTTACAATTTAAGATTTTAATACCCATTTTGGGCTCAGGAAGTCTTCCTAAAATTGGTCAAGAATGGTTAAATCAAATATGGAAGTAAAAAGGGAAAATAATAACTTAAGTAAAAATTCCTCGACCAAAGTTGACCTAAACAGTTTAATGGTAAGAGTGAAAGAGGAAGAGAAAAAATCCAAAAGAACAAATATTGCTATTTCCGCAGCAGCACTTTCAGCCGCAGCTGTCTTTGGTATAATTCTTACGCTTTAAGTTAATTTATCTGCTCATACCTTTTAAAACGGTAGAGGAGAATTGACTAAATATTGAAATAGCTCGCCTCATACCCTCTGTCGCAGGTATCATTGGATTTGAATTTAACTGATTAAGCAAAAGGTAATATCTCTTAGTTACTTTATCTTTTTCTAGAAATTTCATTTTCACATATTTTTCTAATTTTCTAATGCAAGTTGCTCTTGGAATTCCAGTTATTTCAGAAATTGAAGTGGCACTTATATTTGCATCTTTAATATTAATGTTTTTAGGAACTTTATTAAGAAAGAAAAAATCAAAATCGCCAGAAACTTTTTTACTTAAAAAGTTTAAAGTTTGTATTTGTGCTTGAAGTCCTATTAATAGCATTTCAAGATCTTTTAATTTTTCTTGCCAAAATTTAATATATTCAAGTTGAAAATTTAAATAGTGATACCAAAAAAAAGAATAGTTATCTTTTATCTCTTTTTGTATTTTAGCATAGGATAGATTTAAACCTATAAATCTTCCTTGTTCATAAATAAATTTGGACAACGAAGTTATTTGTTCCTCTATAATTTTTATGTAGCTTTCTTTAAATTCAGAGGCGGGTTCCCAAAAAAGTTTATTCTTATCACCTTTTTTAATATGTTTTTTCTTAATCAGAGTAATCAGTTTTCTTCTTGCTGTTTCTTTGGGAAGGCCTGTTTGCTGTGAGATAAAAATTATTTTTTTTTTATTTTGCTTAGCATATCTGTGATTATGCCAAAACTGATCTAAAGAAAGATTAAAGCTTAAATCATTTTCTCTCATTCTTAAAATTTCTAAATGCAGATCTCTGGCAAAAAATATTACTATATTACCACCTTCTAAGTCTCCGTATCTTTTGTAAATACCCGACAGAAAGGTGCTTTGCATTTCATAAAAGGTTGGCATTAATTTTATAAAGTTTTCTGTTAAAACTTTTTCTATGTTCTGTACGTCTAATTTTTTATCTTTTTCCATGCATCAGAATTAAAGTTGTTCAATCTGGGTCAATTAGAACAATTTTGTGACACAAAGTCAACATTGAAAATCAAGAATATTTTCTATAAATAATTAAAAAGAGAGGTCAAGTGAGTTTAAAAAAAATCTGGCTAAAAATCACAGACAAAAATAAATACTATAAATATAAATATGAAGGCTTGAGAAAGAACAAAGAAGCTTTATTTAAAAATAAAATTAAAAATCTTTTAGAAATTATAGAAAAAAAAATTAAGACAAAAGAAGAAATATCTTTTTTGCACTCAGGACATCTCGGTGATCTTATAAATGCTTTGCCAGTTATAAAAGAGATATCAAAAACTAAAAGATGTAATTACTTTATTGAAGCAAATAAAAAAATTCCTGAACATATTAAGTCTGAAAATCACCCTTTCGGCAATGTATACTTAAGTGATGCTTCAGTAAAAATGGTTTTGCCTTTGTTAAAAAGACAATCATATTTAAACATCGCCGATGAATTTAAAAACCAGAATATTGATGTAAATTTGAATTTATTTAGAGATCTTCCTATAAATTTTAACATAGATTCTATTAGATGGTATTCTCATTTAACTGGAGTACATCCTGACTTAAGCAAATCTTACATTGAAGCTGATGATAACGAATTAATTAAAGATAAGATTGTTATAATGAGAAGTTTGAGAAGACAAAACTATTTAATAAATTATAAATTTTTGAGTGATTATAAAGATATTTTATTTCTTGGTTTAAAAAAAGAATTTCTAGATTTGAAAAAAGATATGTCAAATTTAAAATTCCACGATTGTAAAAATTTCCTTGAAATGACTGAAATCATAAAAAATTCAAAAATTTTTATAGGAAATTTATCTTTCGGATATACACTAGCTGAGGGTTTAAAGATTCCAAGACTTTTAGAGTCAAATCCTGAATTTCCTTTAGTTTATCCAAATGGTGGAAAAGGATATGATTTTTATTATCAAAACCATTTTGAAAAGATGTTTAAAAAGCTCTATTTAAATAATTAGCTATTTTTTTTATATATTTTAATGTTTGGAAGTGGAAATATAAATTGAGAACCTTTTTTCATAGTTTCTTTTTCTCTATTTAAAATTTCTTTTTTAAAGTGCCAAGGAAGTACCAAATAAAAATTAGGTGATATTTTCCTAGACATTTTTTCAGATATTATTTTTATTTTTGTTCCTGGCGTATAATTATTGAATTTTGAAGGATTTCTGTCAGCAACATAATCAATTTGTTTATTTCCAATATTAAAGTACTGCAATAATACATTACCTTTAGTTGAAGCCCCATACGCATGTATTGATTGATTCTTTCTCTTAATTTTATTTAAAATTTTATTTAAATTATATTTAATGCTTCTTATCTTTATAAAAAAGTCTCTATAGGTTTTCATTTTCACTAATCCAAATTCTTTTTCTTTTTTTAATGCAGCATGTAAATTTTTATTATTATCTCTAAATTTTGAGTTATTTTTACAAATAAAATACTGAGCACTTCCACCATTAATATCATTATATTTTATATCAAATACTCTTAAGTTATTTTTTTCTGCCATTTCAAAAAACACCTTTGAGGAAAGATACATTAAATGTTCGTGACAAATGGCATCAAACATATTAAATTTTATCATCGATAACATATCCGCAAATTCAATCAGTGCAATTCCATCATTATGCATAATATTTTCAAGATCATTTAAAAATTTATTTGGATTTTCAAGATCATAAAATACTGCTAATGCCGAAATTGCCTTAAATTTTTTTTTAGTTTTTTTTAATATCTTATCCTTAGAAAAAAAAGAGGAAACTTTGTAGTCAATAGATTTATAATGTCTTGAATATTTTTGTATTAAAGGATCAACACCGAAAGTTTTATATTTTTTTTTATAATAATTTAAAAGTGTTCCATCATTGCTTGCAATATCTAAAACATGATCACCATTTTTTAATTTTGCTTTTTTTTCTAAGATCTTTGTAATTTTGCGGACATGTTTTCTCATGGTCAAATTTATTCCAGTTCTATAACCATAATCAGGACCGTAAAGATATTTGAGACTATAATTGTGTCTCAGTTGAACCAATTTGCATTTGTCACATATTATTAATTTTATTGGTGTTTTTTTAATATTAACTTTTTTGTTTTTAGCAAATTTTCCAGTAAACGATATATTACCTAATGAAAAAAGTTTTTTTAAATTTGAACTTTTACAATTTCTACAACTTTTTATCTTCATTTGACCTTTGTAATTTTTGATATAATCAAGCCGTTTCTTTTTATAACAACAAGATCATTTCCACTGAATCTTTGAAAGCACGTTTCAGCGTTTTTATAGTTTTTTAAATTTTTTTCATCATAAATTAGTCTATTGTTCATAATAATATAATCAAAATTTTCATAATTATTTACCATTTTAAAATTAAGATTTTTAATCTTTTTTAAATAATTAACCTGAGCATTCTTTTCTACCCCACAAGTTGATATTATAATTTTTTTATTTTTGGGTATATCGTCACTTTGTTCTATCATTGCGATTAGCTTTCTTGTTGAAACACCCCAATAATCATTTTCAAATTTCTTATGATTTTCAGAAAAATTTCCAGTAAAAATGTTTGAATAAACATATTGATAAGGTGTTAAAATAAAAAAACTATAAAGAAAAACAATTTTAAGCAATACTAAAATAGATAGAATTAATTTGTTTATAATGAATTTAATTTCATTTAATAGGCAATACAGTAATAAAGCTGGTATTATACATATGAAAGGTATCAAGTATAAAAAAAGCCTAATACCATCATAAACACCATAGGGACTTGCTAATAAAATAATATTTGGAAAAAGAATAATAAATAAGATTAATGAAATTTTAAGATATAAATTTTTAAATTCTTTTTTCATTAAACTATTTTTCTTTAAAATAAAAAATACAAAAATTAAAATGCTTAATATTATATATTCCGGCATTTTATAAAATAAACTCAACAATAAATAATTTTTTGGGAATGTATTTGCTAAGAACGTTTCACCATCAAATAATAAGAGAGGAACTCCAAACCCAAAAGAAAAACTCTCAATAATAAGCTTAAACGGCATAGTAAAAATATTCTCATGCGTGTTTGGCCAGAATAAAACAACAAAGAGATAAGAAATTACTATTAACTTCAAAATATCGTTAAATAATTTTTTTATTGAAAAATTTTTTCCCCTTATATTACTTTTTGAACCTAGTGCTATAAAAGCAAATAAAGCAAAAGGTAATAATGTTGCGAAGAATGTATATCTAACACCAAGTCCTAGCCCCAAACACAATCCACCTAAAATTATATAAGCATTTCTTTTTTGGTTAATATTTTGATATCTCAAGTATCTCAACATAAAATATAAAAACCAAATATTTGCAAAAGAAATTATGGTATCAATACCATTAATCCCCATGTGACCAAAAAATATAGGATTAAAAAAACACAATAAAAATGTTATTTTGCCAACAATTTCATTAAAAAGTTCTTTTGTAACTTTGTAAATACCAATAATAGAAAAAAAAGAGAATATAAGATTGGTAGAATATATAGCTTCTATTAAATAATTTTTAGGAAAAAATTGAACAATAAAAGCTGAGATCGTGCTATAGGCACCTGGGTAAAATTTTTTTACAGTAATATTATCGCTTATTTCTTGGGATCCAAAAGACAGAAGATAATCTAATCTTTCTTTTCCCAATCCATAGTGGAATAAGACGTCAGAAGTCATACCCATTTGCAAGGTACAATAAAAGGCAAACAACAATAATGATACAATGAAAATATTACTTATATTTTTATTCATAGAAAATTAAGGAAAACTAATTTATATCCTTAAATTCAGCTTTTAATTTTTGATACAATTTATAAATTAAAACTCTATCTTCTTTTTTAATAAGATTGTCTTTTTCTAGCGCATCATTTAATTCTTCTCTTAATTTGCTTCCGTACTCTCTTCTATTTTCTAATTCCGAAAGCGAAAGAATTTGTTCAATTTGCGAAAATCTTCCAGATATTAAAATATTAAAAAGTGCATTAATTGTTATTATTATAGCTATACAAATTGAGATTAATTTTATAAAAAAAATTTTTAGATTTTTTGGATTTGTATTTTTATCCATTTTTTTACTTTAATATATTATTTTTGATTGTACAATTTTAAAAAATTATCCGCTATGATTTTATTGCCCAACTCATTAAAATGGTGATCATTTTCTATGTAAAACATTTTATAAACTTCGTAAAATTCTTTATTTTTTGAAATTTCAAAAAAAGGCTTCATGAAATTATAAAAGTTTTTACAATTATTTTTACAAAATTCTCTCCATAAAATAGTTTGTTTATTATTCTCTACGTCATTTTTTAGTGTACCTGGCCAAGGATATACAGCTATTGTCAAATCTATATTTTTACTTTTTAATAATGATGATAATTTATTCATATTTTCTAATTGAATATTTGTTGCCTCTTCTAAAGAATAGTTATTATACTTTGCAGATTCATATTTGTAAGTCCATTTTGATCTTTCATGTTCAGTTTGTAATAAGGATGGCTTTAAACTAATAATTTTTTTTTCAACTAATTTGTTCTTTAATAAATTTTTAGTTTCGTATGTTAGTCTAAGTCTTTTTTTTAAAAATTCATTTAGTGAGTCTTGAAATTCAAGATCACCCTCAAAACATTTTTTAAAAGTGCTTCTTCTTTTTACACTCCCATTATCTAATTTATAGCAAAGTGTATCATCAACGATATCTGAGAGATCAATGAACACAAAAATTTCTTTAAAATTATATCCTTGATTTAATAAATAATTTATTTTAGAAAAATAAATTGAAGTTCCATATGAAGCTACTGCTAAATTTGCTATTTTTTGATTTTTAAGATTTTTCTCTATTACTCCTACAAATGAGTCTTTGTAATCAACACCAACCGCTTCGGTAAAAGAATCTCCGATAAAACCAATATCAAAGTCTTTTGTATTTCTAAATTGATCTTCGCAGCTACTCCTAAAACCATTTGAGTCTGTACAAAATTCAAATCTTATATTGCCCCATCCCGCCAAACCTTTAAAATTTGAGACGAATTTGTGATCATAAACTTTGTCTTTTATTGCAAAGGATGTGTCCACATCTTTAAAATTCTTTCTGATGAATTTTTTATATAAATATTTGCCAACTACGAAATCTAATAATATGAATGTAAAAATCGTGATAATTAATATTTTTGCGACAGAAAAAATACTTTTCATTTAAATTAATAGGAGTATTATTGTATATTATTTAAAAGCTTATGAAACAAGAACAAATTTTTAGTAAAGATTTTCTTAATTTAGACTATAAGGCTGTGACTAAAGAACTTAACGAAAAAGGTTATTTTAGTTTTGACAATGCTTTAACTGATAATTTTGTAAATCAAATTAAGAACGATGTTGACTCGGCCGGTTTAAGTTTAAATAATAATAATGTGGGTGGAGTATATTATACTCACGGAAATCAATTCTTCTTTTCACATCTCCTCGCTGTTTCAAAAAGTTTTTTCAATTATTGCACAAGTGATAAGCTTTTAGATATTTGCTCAGATTATTTTAAGGAAAAATATAGACTTAAATGTCTTAGGTATTATGAAAATTTAGGTGGACAGAACATGCAATGGCACACTGATAATAGAAATTATACCGGGAAAGAAACTAGCGGAACAAATATTAAAAATGAGGGCATTATTATGCTCGCTTATATAGCAGACGTAAAAGACGGTGAATTTCAATATTTAAAAGGGTCCCATAATTGGTCCAGCGAAAACAAGTTTAACGATTATAACCATGACTACATTAGCAAAAATCATAGTTCAGATATTGTGGGCTTTAAGAAACCGAAGGGATCTATAATAATTTACAATACTCGTGGCGTTCATAGAGCCAAACCAACAAATGATAAAAATTTTGTTAGAAAAAGTATCTTATTAAGAATTGATGCCGATACTGAACATTCTGAACCAATTTTATTAAAAACAGAATACGTTGACAAAATGGACGATAGAATAAAAGAATATCTTGGTTTCGGAAAGAAAACTGGCATAGACATGTATCCAGACTCAAGCTTGGAAACATTACCAATCAATAAAAAAATTTTTTCAGAGATTTCTAAATGGCTAATAGGACGACTAGCTAATAAATTACCTGGTTTTCTTAGAAAAAGAGTAAGAAATGCCATTGGATATAGAAAAGTCCATTGAAATAAAATTTTGAAATACTATAACAGAAGCATGGCGGGGTAGCTCAGTTGGTTAGAGCACAGGACTCATAAGCCTGGGGTCGGTGGTTCGAATCCACTCCCCGCTACCAAAAAAATGTTAGCTATAAAAAAAAATCTTCAAAAACATTTTAAATCTTTAGGGTATTTTATATTTAAAATTTTATACGGAAAAATAAATGAAGTTATAAATACAGAAAATTCAAATGAAATTGAGATACATTCAATTAAAAAAGACAAAAAATTTTCATATAAAATATATAGTATTAAAAATGCCCGACTCTATACAGATAGAGTGAGCGATACAGCAGTAATAAAAAATAATAAACTTTTATCAGGACCATCTTTTCAATTTAGAAATATTAAAAATGAGGTAATAAACGCTGATCCACATTCTAATCTTGCAATGTTAAATGGAACACCAAGAACAAAAAGAAAAATATCAGGAAAGGTTTTATCACTTTTAACAGGCGGGGGTGGAAATGAAAATTACTGGCATTGGATGTTCGATGTTCTGCCAAGAATTGGTATATGCGAAGAAAAAATTAATTTGAATAATATCGATTTTTTTTTATTACCAGATAATAAAAAAAAATTTCAAGCAGAAACTTTGGAAACTTTGAAAATTCCTCAAAATAAACAAATATCAAGCACTAAATTTAGACATATTTTAACTGATGAGCTGTATGTTACTTCCCATCCAGTAGTTTTAACAGATAATGCAACAAAAGATATTCAAAACATTCCTGAATGGATACTAGAATGGTTAAAATCAAAGTTTGTTAAAAATCAGGATAAAAACTTTAAAACTTTTTCAAAAAAAATTTATCTCGATAGATCAGACTCAAAATCAAATGCTAGAAATTTAAGGTCTATTATTAATGAGAAAGATGTCCAAGATTTCATGAAAAATAATGGTTTTAAAATAGTAAAATTATCAGAGCTTTCCTTTGAAGAGCAAGTTATGACTTTTAGAAATGCAGACACAATTGTTGGTCTTCATGGAGCAGGTTTTGCAAATCTTGTATTCTGCACACCTAGTACAAAAATAGTTGAAATAAAAGCAAATCCAAATGATATAGTAATTAAAAGCTTGGCTAATAAAAATAATTTAACATACGAGTCAATCAGCTGCAAACCTGAGGAAATTAAAAGTGACAATCAATTTGGACATATTAATGTACCAATTGAAAAATTGAAAAATATTTTGGGATCAAAAATATGAATAATTTAACTATGTTTTGCCTTACTCTTGAACCATCCCATTTAAATTTTATAAAAAAATTGAATTATATACCTGTTGGACTTGGAGAGAAGAAATTTTCCAATGAGTGGCTCACAGACAAGGATGGAGAAAATATATCTGAAAAAAATAAAAATTATGGAGAATATACCTTTCACTATTGGCTATGGAAAAACCATATAAAAAAAATTAATACAAATTGGATTGGTTTCGGGCAATATCGAAAATTTTGGACTATTAAAAATTATGACAATGCTAAATTAGATATGAGCAAGATGAACTCTTTAGCCATTAAAGAGATACCGGAAAACTTTGATGATTGCGAGGTTATTCTTGGCCACCCTTTTTATGTTAATCAAAGAAGAATATCAAAATTTGTAAAAAAGGGCTTCAAATTGATCTTAAAAAAACCAGGAGTGCTTTTTAACAAAAATCAAAGAAATTTAAAATTTCATTTTGATTTAATGCATGGAGAAGGAAACCTAAGGAAAGCCATAAACTTATTGGATAGCCAAAATAAAAAATTCTTTGCTGAATACATGGAAAAAAATTTTTATTTTCATCCTCATAATATGTTTATATGTAAATCAAAAGAACTGCTTTTTGAATACTACGAAACAATTTTTCCATGGTTGAATCGTTGTGAAAGCATATTTGGTTTCAAAAACTTAAGAGGTTATGATTTAACCAGAATATACGGTTTCTTGGCCGAGAGGTTCTTATCTTATTGGTTTACAAAAAATGCCAAGTATAAAACCATGAATATTACTTTTTATGATATTAACAACGATCTAAAAAATACTTAATTTAAATAAATTTTTTTAATTTTGAAAAATTCATTGAGGAATTAATTGGCATCAAGCTTCTTTTTTTATTTTTTAAAAAGATTTTCTTAATTTTTGGGTTATTACTTTTTGCAAAATTATAAACTGAATTAGTCGGCCCACCTACATTAAAAACTCCTTTTTTATGAATCAACTTTTTAAAAATTTTGATAAAATCTTCATGATAAATAAAATTAGTAATTACATTTGCATAAGCTTGTTTATGTACAAAAGGTTTCTCAGTCATACTTGCTCTAATTATTAAACTATTTTTGTACATTTGAACTGCTGACTCACCTCCTAGTTTTGACCATGCATAATTGCTTGAAGGGAGCAGAGGATCGGTTTCTTTATAGTTTCCTTTTTTGCCAGGATAAACATAGCTAGTTGAAAAATAAATAAGCTTAATATTGTACAATTCGCATGCTCTTACAATATTTGAGGTACCCATAATATTAAGTTCAATACTTTTAGAAATATTTTTTTCATGAACTACCATTGGCCTTGAAAGTCCAGCCAAATGTATAAGACAGAAAGGTCTTGTTTTTCTAAGATATTTTTTTACTGACTCAAATTTTGTAATATTTAAGTTATTTTTTTTTGGGAAAATTAAAGGGTAATTAAACTTACTTTTTTTTAAAACTGAACCAAATCTTCCAGTTCCCCCCGTAACAACAATCTTTCTTTTTTTTTTCATATAAAATTATCTTTTGTAATAAATTTTGCAAAAATTCTTAAAACTAAAATTATTTCTATCTTTTTTTGAAATTATTGGCTTATTAGTAGGCCACTTAATTTTTAAATCAGAGTCATTCCAAATAATACCCATCTCATTTTTCTTCGATCTATAATCAGAATTTCCATAGACTACACAATTTTCTTGATCCATACCCATAAAACCATGAGCAAAACCTTTGGGTATATAAATAGATTTTGAATTCTTTGCACTTAGAATAACTGCAAAATGCTTACCAAAAGTTTTAGAATTTTTTCTTAAATCTAACGCGACATCAAAAATTCTCCCTTTTACAACAGAAACAAATTTTGCCTGATTAATCATTTTCTGAATATGTAGACCTCTTATAACGTTCTTCTTTGATTTTGACATGCACCAAAAAATACTTTGGAAACTTTGTGTTTTATTTTTAAGAAACAATTCTCTAAAAGCACCTCTGCTGTCTAAGTAAGTCTTCCCTTGGAAAACCTTCAATCCTTTAAATCTAGTTAATTTTATTTTCATAATTTTAACCCAAGTCTAGCAACAATATTTTTTCTAGATATTTTTTTAAAATAACCAAGATTGTTTTTATACCAATTTAGTGTATTTTCCAGTCCCTTAGAAAATGATATTTTGTGCTTCCACTTAATTTCCCTTTTTATTCTACTTGAATTTAAAGCATATCTCTCATCATGGCCCGGTCTATCCTGAACAAATTGAATTTTATTTTTTTTAGAAATTATGATCTTATTTTTTTTAGCCACAGCTAAAAGTTTTTTTGCAATATCTAAATTTTTTAATTTTATACCTGTTCCAATATTATAACTTCTGCCAATTCTGCCTTTCAAAAAGATTTTTAATAAGGCTTCACAGTTATCTTTAACGTATATCCACTCTCTTATATTATTACCACTTCCGTAAAGAGGAAGAGACTTATTGTTAAGTAAATTAAAAATCATCTTCGGAATAAATTTTTCAGGATGTTGATTTGGTCCATAATTATTACATGGATGGGCAATTAAAATTTTCAATCCGTATGTTCTTCCATAAGATTTGATAAATTGATCTGCTCCAGCTTTAGATGCAGAATAAGGCGAACTAGGATTATAATTATGATTTTCATTAGCCAGTTTGCCTCTAGGAATATCGCCATAAACTTCATCAGTTGAAACTTGTAAAAGTTTTAAACCTCTTCTTGTTTTTTTTTCGTATTTTCTTATAGCCTCTAGCAAACTATAAACTCCAGTTATATTTGATCTAATAAAATGATGTGCCTTATCTATCGATCTATCGACATGTGTTTCAGCAGCTAAGTTAAAAATTCCTATAGGTTTATATTTATTTAATATACTTAATATTTTGCTTGTCTTATTAATATCTAGTTTAAAAAAAGCATAATTTTTATTTTTCTTAAAATCGTGGACATTATAGGGATTTGCAGAATAGCTAAATTTATCTATGTTAATTACAAAAAATTTCTTTTTTAACAAAAGATTTATTAAATTACTGCCTATAAACCCCGAACCTCCAGTTACGATAATTTTTTTCATATTAATTTTACAAATAAGAAATGATCTATTAAGTTAACTATTAAAATAAATAGAGTATAAAATCAATTATGTTTAAATAATGTCAATAAAAGATATAACTATAGTAATAACCTCATTTAAAAGCGAAAAAAAAATCAGAAGGTGTTTAAATTCAATTGATCATGAATGCAGCGTTATTAATGTAGAAAACTCAAATAATTCAGAACACAAAAGAAATATTGAAAGTGAGTATAAAAATGTTAAGTGCATTTTATCTGGAAGTAATCTTGGATATGGAAAAGGAAATAATATTGGGCTTAATGAAGTTAAAACTAAATATGCTTTAATACTTAATCCTGATGCTGAATTATTTCCTGAAACTTTAGAACAATTTTTAAAAGTAGCAGAAGAAAAAAAAGATTTTGCCATAATTGGCCCAGGCATAGTTGAGGATAAAAGAAATTTAATAGATGGAAATACAAAACAAGTAAAATCAGTAAAGGGATTTGCTATGTTTTTGAACTTAGGAGAATTTAAAAATATCGGATATTTTGACGAAAACTTTTTTTTCTTTTTAGAAGAAATCGATTTGTGCATGAGAGTGATTAAAAAAAATAAAAAGATTTACTATTGTCCAGATATACCTGTTTTCCACGAGGGCGGACATTCTCATGATAGCTCTTTTAATTATGAAATGGAATTATCTAGAAATTGGCATTGGATGTGGTCTACCTTTTATTATAACAAAAAATATAGAGGATTTATATTTTCACTTTTATTAGTAAGTCCCAAACTGATCTCATCAATTTTAAAGTTTTTACTTTTTTTATTATTAAGAAATAAGGAAAAAAAAGAAATTTATTTCCAAAGGTATTCAGGTTTGGCCAACTCAATTGTTGGCAAAACATCATGGTATAGACCTAAAGTTTGATTATTTATTGATTTGATACATTTTTAAATATAAAAGTTGATGTCGATGAAA
>MDTE01121064.1_pt1 | contig 17430 bp, 15 predicted proteins | sample 811231 | NCBI WGS metagenome assembly MDTE01 (sample SAMN05326651, study PRJNA326480) | marine metagenome | isolation source: seawater | place: Indian Ocean: Red Sea | collected 2010
AATAATCATTGGAGTTTGTGCGGATGAAAGAATAGGTAATTATTATAATAATCCATCATTTGGTTATGGTGGATATTGCCTTCCAAAAGACTCAAAACAGCTTTTAGCAAATTTCGAATCAATACCTCAAGATCTCATAAAATCAATAATTTCATCAAACGCAAAAAGAAAAAATTTTATAGCTAAAGAAATTGCTAAAAAAAAGATCAAAAATGTTGGAATATATAAATTATCAATGAAAACTAATTCAAAAAATTCAAAGGAATCAGCAATACTTGAAATTATTCAAGTTCTTCTGTCAGAGAAAATTAATGTTGTAGTATATGATCCGGATTTTGAAGGAAGTTTAAAAAATGTTAAATTCACAAATAATCTTCAAAATTTCAAAGAAAGTTCAGATTTAATTATCACGAACAGAATTGATACGGCTCTTGATGATGTTTTAGATAAAGTTTTTTCAAGAGATATTTTTAAAGAAAATTAAATATGATTACTATAAGAAATATAGACCCTTCAGAACCTTATCTCAGATTTAAAAAATATTATGAAGATGCAGTTTCAAAAAATCAGCCACAGCCAGAGGCTATGGCTGTATCATCATATGATATTAGATCTAAAGAGGTAGATTGCAGGTTTGTTAATTTAAAATATATTCTTGAAGATGAATGGATTTTTTTTTCTAATTATAATTCTCAAAAGTCAAAGCATTTCAAAACTCATGATCAGATCTCATGTACTTTTTATTGGCAAAAAATTGATACTCAGATTAGATTAAAATCAAAAATATATTTAACCTCAACTAATTTTTCAGATACTCATTTTGATTCTAGGTCATGGGAAAAAAATGCTTTGTCTATTAGCTCACAACAATCAAAGGAAATAGATTCATATCAAGAAATTCTTGAAAATTATATGTATGTTTACGAAAATAAAAAAAATGATAAAAAAAGACCAAAATATTGGGGTGGTTATTCATTTAAACCATATTATTTTGAATACTGGCAAGGGCACGAATCTCGAATAAATAACAGAGAATGTTTTTCTTTAAGCGACGATGATACATGGTCAAAATATATACTTCAGCCATAAAGAAATTAAAATTATTTGATATATCTGATTATTAGTTTAAAATTGCAGAAAAATGAATCTTAGCATCACATATATTTTTCAATTATCGTTCTTATCATTACATTCTTAATGCAAAACATTTTTTTCACTTAATAAAAGGTCATTACTATAGCTACCAGAGACAAAAGAAACATCCTACTTAATGAGAAAATCACTGCGAGTGAATTAATCCTAATTGATACAGATGGCGAAAAGAAGGGCAAAGTGTCTCTTGAAGAAGCTTTAAGTTTAGCGAAAGACAAAAATTTAGATCTTTTGCAAGTTTCTCCTCTTGGTTCTGATCCTGTAGTATGCAAAATATTAGATTACGGTAAGCACTTATTTTCAAAGAAAAAAAGTCATTCGCCATCAAAACGTAAATCAAGGAAAACAACGATAAAAGAAATAAAGTTTCGACCTTCAACAGACATTGGAGATTACAACATAAAATTAAAAAAAATTAAAAGCTTTATTATTGGAGGAGATAAGACTAAAATAAGTGTCCGATTTAGAGGTAGAGAAATTTTAAATAGTGATATGGGACTAAGTCTATTAAATAAGATTAAAGCAGAATTATCTGATATTGCTCAAGTTGAAAATGAACCATCACTTGAGGGGAGGCAGCTCCTGATGGTTTTATCACCTTTAAAACGTAAGTAAATTTAAAATGGGATATAAACTTAAAACACATTCGGGAGCTTCGAAAAGATTCAAGAAGACGGGCTCTTCTATAAAAAGTAGAAGTGCTAACAGGAATCATATTCTTACAAAACAGTCTACTAAAAGAAAGAGACATAACAGAGGTCTGAATAAATTAAGTGGAACTGTCCAAAAAATGGCTTCTAAACTAATAAATTAATTTATGGCAAGAGTTACAAAATCGCTGACAGCAAAAGCTAAACATAAGAAGGTGCTAAAAAACACTAAAGGTCACTATGGTGCAAGAAGTAGACTTTATAAAACGGCTAAACAATCAAATATCAAATCACTTCAATATGCTTTTAGAGATAGAAAAAATAAGAAAAGAAATTTTCGTTCACTTTGGATCACCAGAATTAATGCTGCTTCAAAAGAATTAGGAGTCCCTTATTCAAAACTGGTTTCTGGAATGTCTAAAAATAATATTGCTATTAACAGAAAAATTTTATCCGATATTGCAATTTCTGATGAAGCAACTTTCAAAAAGGTTGTAGAACTAGCATCTAATTAACATATTTTTAAAATGTCGTTTAATATAGACATTAAAGCACCAATAATAGAAAAAGAGACTGGTGCATATCACCCTATAAACAATATAAAAAAGCTAATCCTTGAAACATTAGTTTCAATTGGATTTGAAGTTATTGAAGGCCCAGAAATAGAATCCGAAAAATTTAATTTTGATATGTTAAATATCAAAGAGAATCATCCTGCAAGAGAGATGCACGATACTTTTTATCTAAATAAAAAAGAAAAATTATTAAGAACCCATACATCCCCTGTACAGATTCGAAGTATGCTTGAAAATGAACCACCTTTGGCTTTTATATCAGGTGGTAAAGTCTATAGAAAAGATGATGATGCAACTCATTTACCTATGTTTCATCAGATTGAAGGGATATATATTGACGAAAATGTTTCCTTTGCTAATTTAAAGGACATTATTTATCAAATTATAAACTCTTTATTTGGCGAGGATATTAAACTTAGATTCAGGCCTTCTTATTTCCCCTTTACAGAACCTTCTGCTGAGGTTGATATAATGTCTGAGGATGGCAAATGGCTTGAAATTCTAGGATGTGGAATAGTGAATCCAGTTGTACTTGAAAACTGTAACATAGACTCAAAAAAATATACTGGCCTGGCTTTTGGATTGGGGTTAGAAAGAATAGCAATGCTTAAACATCAAGTTAATGATATTAGAGATTTTTATAAATCAAATCTTGATTTTTTGTCTCAATTCAAATGAAAATTCCCTACAAGCATATAGTTAAACATATATCTGAGAAGCCAGATCTAGAAGAACTCTCAAGCAAATTATTTCAATTGGGTCATGAGCATGAGATTTTAAATGAAATATTTGATATTGAGTTTACACCTAATAGAGGAGACTGCTTGTCACTTAAAGGACTATTAAATGATCTTGCAGCATTTTATTCAATCGAATCAAATATGGAAATTTATGATGGTCCTCTTGATGAATTGGAAATTAATTTTGAAAATGAGTGCCATAAAATATGTCCAAAAATATCTTTTTTAAAAATTGAAATAGAAGATAATATTAAAACTTATCACTCAGAGCTAAAATCGTATTATGAAGATCTTGATAATAAGCCAATAAATTTTTTTACAGATGTATCTAATTTTTTGGCATACGAAACGGGTCAACCTACTCATGCCTATGAAGCATCTATCTTTGAAAGTAAAATTTCCCTCAAAGAGATTATAGATCCTTACGAATTCAAAACATTATTGAATGATCAAATAACTTTGACTGACAGAAATACTGTTTTTTGTGTAGAAGATGAAGTTATTAATTTGGCAGGAATAATGGGAGGCAAAAATTCTTCTTGCAAAACAGATACACGGGCTGCCGTAATTGAGTGTGCTTATTTTTCACCTGAAGCTATTATTGGTAAGACGGTGAAATACGATATTAACTCTGAGGCTGCATATAAGTTTGAGAGAGGAGTTGATGCACTTCAACAAGAGTATGTGCTGAGAAGATTTATTAATATAGTTCAAGAACATGCCACTGTAAAAAATGTCCAATTTTGCTCATATGATTTTCTCGAAATTCCAAAAATTCGTATAAAAAAAGATGTGAATTTAGTCAACAAAGTACTTGGAACTAATATTGATGATTTTGAGTTTGAAAATATTTTTACAAAATTAGGATTTAATTTTGATGGAGAATATATCGAAGTTCCATCATCGAGGAGTGATGTGAGAACCCAAAATGATTTGGCTGAAGAGGTTGCAAGAGTGATAGGTTATGACAACATACAATCAAAAAATTTGATTCTACCAAAGAAAAAAAAAGATCATTTTGAATCTATTGAAAGTAACTTAAAAGGTTTCCTAGTAGATAACGGTTTTTTTGAGGTAATCAACTTCCCATTTTGCATAGATAAAAACAAAGAATCTATTGAAGTTGATAATTCACTTGACTCTAACAAAAAATTCTTAAGAACTGATATGAAAATTTCTTTATTAAATAATCTTTTATACAACGAAAGAAGGCAAAAAGATTCAATTAAACTATTTGAAATTTCAGACATATATACAAAAGAAAATAACAAATTTGTTAAGAAAAAAAAATTAGCATTGATCGCAAGTGGAAGATTAGCTAGAAATTACAGAGACTTCTCAAAAAAAATTAGTAAAGAGGTCTTGGAGACTATTTTTATTGATTTGATACCCAAAAGATTACTTAATTTTGAAACTATTAGTAGAGAAAATCTTGATAGTAAATCAAAAGATAAAATATTCTTTCTAGAAATAAATTTCGATGATGTCAGCAAGAATATTTTAGAATATTTACCTAAATCAAATCCACCAAAAGATTACATAGAATATCATCCAATATCTGAACTACCTTCTTCGAACAGGGACATCTCATTTTCAATTCGAGATCCTGAGGATCTTTATAAATTAGAGAAGATTTTGAAAGAGTATCAAAACGATATTCTTAAAGAGAAGTTTGTATTTGATTTTTTTTATAATGAAAAAAAAGATGAAATTAAATTGGGATATAGGTTTATATTTCAATCTAATGAAAAAACGCTAACTGAGAGTGAAATAAGTATAATTTTAAATGATATAATAGATTTAGCTTTGACATTAAAATCAGTCAATATACCGGGGCTTTAGTGATGAATGTAACCAAAAAAGATTTATCAAAAAAAATAGCAAGCGAAGTTAGCATTTCCTATAAAGACAGTAATACATTGTTGAATTTATTTATTGATAAAATTATTTCATCAGCTCAAAATGGTAAAGTTAAGTTATCAGGTTTTGGTTCATTTGTTTACAAATTTACACCTCAAAGAGTAGGCCGTAATCCAAAAAACAAGAAAGCTTATCAAATTTCTGAAAGATACAAATTGTCATTTTTAACATCCAGTCATGTCAAGGAGATATTAAATTGAGAAAACTTAAATTATTTAGATACTGCACTTTGGCAATATTATCCTTCAGCCTCACTTCTCATTCACAAGAGCTTGAATTTGACCGAGAATATCTTCAAAGTCTACCAGACAGTATAAGAGCTGATGTTGAGAAAGAGCTGAAAAAGCAAAAGGATGAAATTGAAAATAAAAAAGTCTTTTTAAATCCATCATCTAAATTAAACAAATCAAGGACGATTATTGAGTGGGAAAATTTTCAAAGACAAAATGATCTTAAAATACAGCCTGAAAGATATGGGATGAGGTTATTTCAATCAATGCAAAGCTCATTCATGCCAGTGAATGAACCAAATTTTGATGCAAATTATATTCTTGATGTTGGAGATGTTTTAAGCATCAGCATATTTGATCAAGATACAAAAGAGTATATAAAAGAAATTGAGAGTGATGGGAATATTTTTATTCCCCAAGTTGGCAAGGTTTATGTTGCAGGTTTTAAATTAAATGATGCAATTAATGAAGTAAAGAATCAGATTAATCAGACATTATTTAGAGATTCAGTAATCTCATTAGAATCAGTAAGAGATATTCAAATATTAATGACCGGAGAAATATCTTTTCCAGGAATATATACATTTAATGGAAATACCAATTTGCTTCATGCAATAAGCATGGCTGGTGGAATAACAGAAAATGGAAGCTTTAGAGAAATTCTAATTAAAAGAGATGGAAAAATTATTTCTGAGGTTGATCTTTATAATGCTTTAATTTTTGGAGATACATCATTTAGAACTACATTGAGATCTGGTGATTCAATATATATAAGTATTGTCAAAAATTTAGTTAGAGCTGGCTCAGGATTTAACAGATCTGGATTATTTGAGATGAAATATGGAGAAAAAGTCTCAGATCTTGCAAATTTTGCAGGTGGTTTAAAATCAGATTTTATAAATTCAAATAATCCTCTTTATCTTGACAGAGTAGACAATGATGGCACTATTTCATCAACAATAGATTCTCTAGCAAACATCAGTGAAATAGAATTACAGAATTATGATAATTTATCTGGAAAAGAAAACTCTATAAAAACTGTTAATATTGAAGGTGCAGTAAGTAGGCCTGGAAAATATTTTATTTCAGATGGTGAAACTCTTTCATCTCTTATAAAAAGAGCTGGAGGTTATACTAAAAGTGCTTATTCTTTTGGCGGTATTTTAATGAGAGAACAAGCCAAAGAATTAGAAAAGTATAATATTGAAAAAAGCTATAATGAACTTATAAGATATCTTGTTTCAAGAAAATCTCAAGGTACTCAAATGGCGGGTGACGGTGTATTAACTCTTCTTCTTTCTGAGATAAAAAACTTTGAAGTTAAAGGTAGAGTCGTCGTTGAATTTGATTTGTTAAAAATTAGGGCCAACCCTGAAAGAGATACTATTCTTCTTGAAGGTGATTCAATCTTTATTCCCAAAATCAATAATACTGTTTTTGTTCATGGAGAAGTTAGTAACCCTGGAGGATTGATGTATTCTGATGATAAGAATGTAAGTCAGTATTTAAACATGGCTGGTGGAACATCTAAGTACAGTGCTGATAAATATATCTATATTGTTAATCCTGATGGAGTTGCGTCAAGAGTAAATACTTCGAAGTTGAGCTTTCTCAATACAGATATTCCTGTATACCCTGGCTCAGCAATATTTGTTCCAAGAATGTATGAATTTAGAGATAATGTCGAATCAGGCTCATTGATTGCTCCCATCGTAAGCGCGTTTGCGTTATCAGCAGCCTCATTATCAACTATCAGTAATGACTAATTAGCATTAAACATATTTAATTTCTTGAAATTAAAATTAGCTACATTCAAAATTATGACTAAAACAAAGAGATTATTTTTGTTAATTAGTTTTATCTTTTTTTCTAATTTTACATACGCCAGTTACTTAGATTATATATACGTTAATAGAGATGTTTCTTACAACACCCTTGGCCAAACTGGTTTAATAATGACTCCTTCTGCTGAGACAAGAGGAAATTCAAGCTTATATTTCACAGCTACCAGAAATGAAATTTGGAAAATTGGAACACTTACTGCAACACCATTTGATTGGCTTGAAGCAAGTTATTTTTATTATAGACCCAGTGATATTGTATGGGGCGGTAAAGCAGGATTGTATTTGGATAAAGGTTTCAATGTAAAATTTTCATACTCTCCTAAAAAATTCAATAATAAGATTGCTTTCGCAATTGGCTTAGATGATTTTGCTGGGACAGGTGTTTTTTCAAAGGAATATTTCGCATCAACTTATTCTGGTGATAATTTTAAGATTAATCTTGGAATTGGTTTTGGAATGTTTGCAGCAGAGAATTCATTTAAGAATCCATTTTCTTTAATAGTACCAAGTTTTGAGAATAGAACTAACATAGATGAGTTCAGGGGAGATAAAGACTATGGTCAAGGTGGGACTCCATTAACATCTTTGTGGTTTAAAGGAGATGCAGCTCTATTTGGTGGAATTGAATACATGATCCCTTTTACAAAAGGAATGAGATTAAAAGTCGAATTAGATACTTTAAATTACTTTGACTTTTCAGTACCTGGGCCAGGCAAACCACCACCGGTAAGAGATAGCTTTAGATGGAAAGATTCAAAAATTAATTATGCATTAACATACCCCACTAAATTTGGAAATGTTGATATTTCTTATATAAAAGGGAATACTCTAAACATATCATTCTCAATAGGCTTTAATTTTGGAAAAAATCTAGTCGAAAAAGATAAATTTTCACCAGTTATTTCATCGAACCAATCTCAACAAAACAATGAACTATCTTTTTATAGAAGTCTTCTAACAAATCTAAGAAATAACAATTTATATTTGCAAACTGCTGACATAAATGGTGAACAGCTATCATTAAGTATTGAGTCTGCAGATATATTAAACCCAATTAATTCGTTATCAAGAACTGCTTATATAGCCAAAAAAGTCTCAGAAATAGAAAGTTTTGATTTTGACTATATAAACGTTTCAACTATTCAATTAGGCACTGAGGTTAATAAAATAAAATTCCCATCAGATGTCCTTAGCCTCAAAAAAGACAAGCCTCTAAGCATAATTATTAAAGACTCGGAAATTGTTAATGCTGAACCTCTAGCTTATAAAGATCATAAATACAGACCAAAAGTTTTATTTCCTATTTTTTTTAATAGCATAATGCCTGAAATAAGAAGTCATGTCGGCTCTCCTCAAAAATTCTATTATGGAGGTCTTGGTATTGTCCTTAATTCAGAAATACAATTTAATAGAAATCTTTTCTTAACTTCTAAATTAGGACATTCAATTTATGATAATTTTGATGAAAAAGCATCACAACCTGCGTCAAACCTTCCACATGTCAGAACAGAAATTGTTGATTATCTAAATGGTGCGGAGACATATCTAAGCAAATTACAATTAGATTACATATGGTCTCCAAAAAGAAACATGTTTGCTAAATTGTCCGGTGGTATATTTGAGCAAATGTATGGAGGATATGGAGCAGAATTTATATATAAACCTTTCCATAGAAATATTGCTGTGGGATATGAATTTTATAGGGTAAAGAGAAGAGAGTATGATCAAAAATTTAACTTTTTTGATTATAAAGTTCAAACAGATCATATTAATTTCGCATATTATCATCCAAGATCACATATCTTGTTTAAGACTTCATATGGAAATTACCTAGCCAAAGATACAGGTTTTACTCTTGATCTTTCGAGAAGAATGCCGTCTGGTCTGCAAATAGGTTTCTTTTTTAGCAGGACGGATGTACCTTTCGATTTGTTTGGTGAGGGTAGTTTTGATAAAGGTTTCTATTTCAATATACCTAATAACCTCTTTATAAAGAATCAAACAAGAGCATTCACTAGTTTTGGACTTAAAACACTTACTAGAGATGGAGGCCAAAAGCTTAATATAGATAATCCATTAATAGATATTTTTTACAAAACTAATAAAACAGAGATAAGCGAAGGATGGAATGAGTTTTTATATTAAATTAATCGCTATATTTGTAATTTCGGGCTGTGTTTCAATAGACGTTGCCGATGTGCCAAAAAATATAAATAATTTATTTTCTTTTGAAAAGAGACTTTCAAATGTGAACAAAAATTATATCTCGGAAATATCTTCAAATTTGATTGTTATAGATCGAAAAGAGGAAATTAAATTTAATTTAATAGAAAGGAATGATAAAAACTATATTTGGGGAAATGGAGAAGTCTATTTTCAAATGCTTAATGGTAAATTCATTAAATCTTCAGGTCTTAAAAATGATTTAGAAATCATTTTTGATGAGAAGGATATACCTATGATATTTCAAAATAATACTTCTGTTGAAGCATACATTCGTTTTGCAAATCCTAGTACTAATTTTCTAAAGATTAATTATGAGTATAAATATTTAAATCTTGATAAAGTTAAAATCAATCATTTATCTGAAGTCAAAAATTATATTTTGATTGAAGAAAAATTTAATGTAAAAAAAATAAGATGGAAAGGCAGTAATTTATATTTGATTAATAAAGATAATGAAGTTATTTATTCGGAACAGAGTCTTGACCCACTGTCAAAAAAAATAAAATATTTTTACAAATGAACAAAGCAGCTAAGTAAATTTAGCTGCTTTAGAATTTAGATTAACCTCCGGTAGTTGTACCGGTAGTTGTTGTGCTACTAGTAGTAGTACTGCTACTTGTTGTTGTAGTTGTATCAGTTGTTGAACTAGTTGTTGTTGTATCAGTTGTTGAACTAGTTGTAGTTGTATCAGTTGTATCAGTAGTTGAACTAGTTGTATCAGTAGTATCAGTAGTGTCAGTAGTGTCAGTAGTGTCTGTCGTATCAGATGTGTCAGTAGTTGAACTAGATGTAGTAGCCGGCGTAGGTGCAGGAGTTGGTGCCGGTGTTGGCGCTGGCGTCGGAGCCGGTGTTGGCGCTGGTGTTGGTGCTGGTGTTGGCGCTGGTGTCGGAGCCGGTGTTGGCGCTGGAGGAGGCACGGGCGTTGGAGCCGGTGCTGGCGCTTCTGCACCATCTCCATCATCGGAAGCAGCCAAAAGAGCGGCCGCTGCAGCAACTGCTGCTGCAATTGCACCAGGATCAAGATTAGAAGCTTCTTTATCCTCAGACTCCTCAGCTGACCCTGATGAATCATCATTCTCTTGCGCAATCAGATCTGTAGCAAAAAAACCATAAAAGAAGCTAAAAATTGTTCCCCATAAAACTTTAAATTTAGATTTTATAAACTTAGCCATAAAATTATTCCTCTATTAACAACTCCGTTAAGCAATTAAACCACATAATCCTCAATAATGGTATAAATTATGTGTTTTTAATAACTATACTATTACAAAATTATTTTAAATTGCAATAGGACAGTAATTATATTTGATAAATTGAACAGAAACTAGGCTAATGCGCATTTTTTTACTTTTTTTAAATTTGGTCGGGATGGCCGGATTTGAACCGACGACCACTACACCCCCAGTGTAGTGCGCTACCAGACTGCGCCACATCCCGAAATGTTATATAATGCAAGATTCAAGTATTTCATATAATCTTATAACTATATCAATGAAAATAATCCATTTGTTTTTTGCTTGCTTTTTTTTGTCTAACTATCTTAGTGCAAACGACATTAAAATATCCACGTCAAGTGGCTTGGTGAGCGGAAATAAAACAAAAAATGTTATTATTTTTGAAGACATACCATATGCAAAACCACCAATTGAGAATTTAAGATGGAAGGCTCCAAGAGCTATTTCATCCTCAGAAAAAATTTTTCCGAAAGAAAATAACTTTTGCGTTCAAAGACCCTCAAACTTAGGAGGAGTTTATAGCGAAAGTTTTTATGTAGGTACTGAAGATTGTCTTTACCTAGATATTTTTACTCCAAAAAATAGTTCTGATAAAAAATTACCTGTTATGTTTTGGATTCATGGTGGTGGTAATACATCTGGCTTGAAAGATTTATATGATTTCTCGAAACTCGTTTCAAGACATAAAGTAATTGTTGTCAGAATAAATTATAGACTTGGTCCATTCGGATGGTTTACCCATCCTTCTATTCAAGGGTTTCAAGATGGTGATGATAAGACATCAAACTTTGGAACATTAGACATAGTAATGGCTCTTAAGTGGGTTAATAAAAATATATCGAATTTTGGTGGAGATCCTAATAATATAACAATTTTTGGTGAATCAGCTGGTGGTCACAATGTTTTATCACTCTTAGTTTCAAACAAAGCGAAAGGCTTGTTTCATAAGGCTATTTCAATGTCTGGATATACTACTACATCAACCTTAAAAGAATCCTATGATCCAGAATTTGATTCCTCGAATTCAAATTTTTCAAGTAAAAAAGTAGTTGAAAAAGTATTCAAAGAACTTGAGATTGAAAATACTCCCGAAAATACTTCTGATGAAAATGTAAGGAAAATATTGTATTCAATTTCCACTGAGGATTTTTTTAAAATTTACGCAGAAAGAAAAACATATGAAGAAATTCCACTTCTTGTTGCTGATGGAGTTGTGATACCCAAGATTGGTTTAAAAGAGGCACTTGCAAAGAAAGAATATGTAAATAATGTTCCAACCATCGCTGGCTCAAATAAAGATGAGGTAAAGCTTTGGCTTGCTACAGCTAGATATTTTGTAGATCTTGAATACTCTTTTTTTGGTTCGATTTTAAATGTACCAAAAGTTAAACTTATTGATGAGGACGCATTTGAGGCTTTTAATTACTATAGGAGTTCTGCTTGGAAAATAAGAGGAGTAGATGAGCCATTAAGTCAATTAAAAAAAGCTGGTAACAACAACTTATATTCATATAGGTATGACTGGGATGACCATCGAAGATTAGTTGTTGCAGATTTTAAAAAGCTTATTGGAGCAGCTCATGCAACAGAAATACCTCTTTTAACAGGAAATACAGATTTGGTTGGAGGCTACCCATTGTCTGACCTAATTTATCCACCATCTTTTTCAAAAAGATATTTATCAAAAAATATGATGCAATTTTGGTCAAATTTTGCTAAAAGTGGGTTACCTGGCAGTTCATCAAATTCAATTGTTTGGGATAAATACATCAAAAATAACGACTACTCGAACTTCATCATTTTAGATAGAAAAAGAAAGCTTAAGATGTCTCGTGATAATAATTCTTATCAAAGCTTAATCAATCAATTATCAATTGATGATAGATTAACTGAGCTTGAGAAGTGTGTTGTCCTTCTTCAAATGTTTACATACGTTGGAAACGATATATATGATAACCACATTAACAGCTATCCAATAAAATGCTCTCGAGAGGATTCAGAAAAATTTTTAAAAGATAATGCTAGCTTTATTGAATATTAACTTTTAGAGTCACTCTTAAGCTTTAAGACATCAATATCTTTTATTTTGATAAGATCTGCCAGACGCCTAATTAGCTTTTCCTCATCAACATCTAATTTTCCATCAGCATATGCAATCTTCCACATAAATTTTAGTAGTGATAATTTATCTTTTTTAGAAAAGTTATTATTGATATCCTCAACAAACTCATAAAAAGAGACACTATCTTTTGAATATATTTCGATAATCTTAAAGATTTCGTTTTTGTCCTTTCCAACCTTTTCAGAAATTGTTTGAACTTCTCTCATTAAAAGACGAAGCTCATCGTCACTAATCTCACCATCAATTCGAGCAATTTCGTATGCCAAGACTGCGGCAGTTAACTCAATTTCAAATGCTGTTTTATTGTGAGAACTATCTTCTTTATTTTTTTTAAAAAAACTAAACATTATTAATTTCTCCAATTTCAATTTTATGTATTTTTAAAAGTTTATTTCTGAAATATTTAAAAAAAGTAGCCAATAAAATATAAAAATCTGTCTGAATATTTCTTCTTTTTATGTAAAGACTGTCAACTTTTGCAAGTATTTCAGGATTACTCATATCATAACCTAGAACTTGTGAGAGTCCTGTTATACCAGGTTTTACAGTATAAACATTATATTCATCTCTTAGTTTCTTTAATTCATGTTGATTATCTAAACCAGGTCGAGGACCTATCAAATTTATATCGCCTCTAAAAAAATTTAACAATTGAGGCAATTCATCAATTTTTGTTTTCCTTAAAATTGAGCCAACAAATAAATAATTATCTTTTTCTACTTCGTGTGTTCCTTTTGATGGAGTATTTTTTTTCATTGTTCTAATTTTGTATATTTTGAAAATTTTTTTATTTTTACCCAACCTTTTTTGGGTAAATATTAAAGGCGATCCATCTTCAAAAAATACTAAAACTAAAGAAAATAATATAATTGGAATTACGAAAATAAAACCAATAAATATAAAGATCTTTATTAAATATTTCATCATTAAGTAATTGCATTATATATAGATATGCCTTTTTAAAGTAAAATTGTACATATGAATATAGCCTTATCTGGTTCAAATGGGTTTATTGGCAATGAATTAAAGCATTATCTTAAAAATTTAAAAGATGTAAATTTAATATTGATCTCAAGAAAAAAAAATGAGAAATCAAATTTTAAAAATGAATATAGCTTTGATGACTATTTTCAAAAAAGGATAAATGAAAAAATCGATATTTTTTTACATCTTGCTTCACCAAATTTTGATAACGAAAAAGATAATATTTTAGAAAACGGAATTGTAAAATTAACAGAGAATGTATTTAACTTTTTACCAAATTATAATTGCTCTAATTTTATTTTTTTTAGTTCATGTAAAGTTTATGGTGAGCCATCTTTTAATAATAGTATTTTTAATGAAACATCAAAACCTTCTCCTCAGTCAGACTATGCAAAGGCAAAACTTAAAACTGAAAATATGATAATCAAAAACTCAAAAATCAATGGAGTAAATTTTTTAATATATAGGTTGCCTTTTGTATATGGTCTAGGTATGAAATCAAATTTGTCTAAAATTTTATCTTTAATTGATAGATCTTTACCTTTTTTTATGCCTGTCAATCCAAACCTTAAAAAATCTTTTTTATATAAGGGCACAATTAATAAAGTGATTGAACACAACATAAGTAATCCCTATTCAATAAATAACGAAATTCTTAATTTAGCTGATAACAATCCTATAACCCTTGGCGAGTTTATTATCAAATATAAAGAGTTAAACAAATCAAAATCAACAATTTATCTTATACCAAATTATATTTTTAATTTTTTTAAGAGAGTACCATTGATAAGAAAACTTTTCGCAAAAGTTTATGGAAGTTTTGAAATAGATAATAAAAAAATAAAAATGATTAACAAGGTCGACATCATTTCTACTTACAATGGAATAGTTAATTTTAGCGAGAAAAAAAATACATGAATAAAATATCATTATTCTTAATTAATTTATCCAGAAGGCAAAAGATTATAGCTTTAGTATTAAGCGATTTTTCACTAGCATTATTATGTTGGATTATTTTTGGACCACCTTTCACTTTCCTAATAGCATCGAATTTTGAAAACACTCTAATAGAACTTATTTTTTCTAATTATGTAAGTTTTGTAATACCTTTCTTATTGACGTTCATATATTTTTATATTTCAGGATTTTACAGATCATTAATGAAGTTCTTTGATTCAAAGGATTCAATATTTAGAGCGCTTATAGGCTCATTTATATTTGGCTTTGCTTGGGGATTTGTTTATATTTCTCAATACGAAATAATAAGAACTAATTTCTTGACTACCGTGATGCTTCAAGCATTGTTACTAGCTTCAGTTTTTTATGCTTTTCTTCAGATCTCAAGAGATATTGCTAGACTAATAATATATCCTACTAAGGAGAGTCTTAATGCCAAACCGGTTCTAATATATGGAGCTGGCACGTCTGGGAATGAGTTATACCATTCAATTAAGCAGAATCCAAAAATTAAAATTGTCGGATTTTATGATAATGATTTTAATTTAAATGGTTCATTCATAAATAAAATAAGAATTTTTGGTAAGCCAAAGCACATTAAGAAACTTGCTAAAAAATTCCCCAATTTAGAAATTTATCTTGCTATTCCAAGTTTAGATATGTCAACAAGGAGAAATATTATTAGTAGTCTAGAGCAATATCAGGTTGCTGTAAGAAGTATACCTGCTTTACATGAAATAGTTGAAGATCAAAAAAAGATGGCAGAAATTCAGGATTTGTCAATTGATGATATTCTTCCGAGGTCAAGAGTCGATAAATCTAATGTTTCATTTGAAGGGATTGCAGTGATGATAACAGGTGCAGGCGGCTCTATTGGCTCTGAGCTAGTTAGACAGGTGCTTGATGGAAATCCAAAAAAAATTGTTCTATATGAGTTTTCAGAAATTAACTTATATTCTATAGAGTCTGAAATTAATTTAATTAAAAAAGCCAAGAATATCTCTACTGAAATTATTGGGATTTTAGGTGATGTAAAAGATAAAAAAAGATTAAGAGATACCATGTATTCACATAACATAGAGTACCTTTATCATGCAGCTGCATATAAGCATGTTCCAATAGTTGAATATTTTGAAAATATTTCAGAGGGAATAAAAAATAATATTTTTGGAACTAAGTCAGTTTGTGAGGCAGCACTTATGTCAAAATTAAAAAAAGTGGTTGTTATATCAACTGATAAAGCAGTAAGGCCTACAAATGTTATGGGTGCATCAAAAAGATTTGCAGAAATGATTGTTCAATCAAGTGACGAAAAGTCTGAATCAACCACATTTTGTATGGTGCGTTTTGGTAATGTAATAAATTCATCAGGCTCAGTTATTCCGTTATTTAGAAAACAGATATCGGAGGGAGGACCTGTTACGATAACTCATAAAAAAGTAACAAGATTTTTTATGACAATTGCAGAGGCCTCAAGTTTAGTTATTCAAGCAGGAGAGTATGCGAAAGGAGGAGATGTTTTTATTTTAGATATGGGTGAGCAGGTAAAAATACTGGATCTTGCAAAAAGATTGATATACTTATCAGGTAGAAATATAAGTTATGATCAAAGTAGTGAGGGTATTGAAATTAGAGAAGTTGGCTTGAGGCCTGGTGAGAAACTCTATGAAGAACTACTAATATCTGGAAAAGAAGAAAGAACACCTAATGACAAGATATACAAGTCAAATGAAGATTCTCTTCCTGATGATGTATTGAACAGCGCTTTGAAAGAATTAGAATATTCTGTTCGAGATAATAATACAAAAACAATAAGAGCTATACTTGAAAGATATGTGGAGGGCTTCAATGAAAATTAGAAATACTAACATACATAAAAATACATATTTCCTATTATTAATTTTTTGTACTTTAAACATAAACTCAAATCTTCTGGATGAATTAATTCTTCCTGAAGGCTTTCAAATTTCAATTTTTGCAAAAAATTTAGATTCTCCAAGACAAATTACTGAAACAAAAGATGGTGCAATTATTGTTGGATCTAAAAAAGGTACTGAAGTTATAGCTTTTGTAGACGAAGATAACGATGGTTTATTTAATCAACGATTGGTTGCAAATAATTTACAAAACCCTGCTGGAGTTGTTTACTTTCAGGATGACTTATATTTTGCTGAAATGGATACCATTTGGATTATTGAAAATATTGATGATTGGTTGAATTCAAATTCAACTGTGCTTCCGGATAAAAAAATATATATGAATGATCTTCCATCTGAAACATGGCATGGTTTAAAGTATATAGATTTTGGGCCTGATGGAAATTTATACATTCCTGTTGGAGTCCCATGTAATATTTGCCTAGAGCCTCAAAAAAAAGATCCAAGATTTGCTGCTATACATAAATACGAGAATGGTAAATTAATTACCGTTGCTGATGGGGTAAGAAATAGTGTTGGGTTTGATTGGCATCCAATCTCTAAGAAATTATATTTTTCAGATAATGGCAGAGATTGGCTTGGTGATGATTCACCCGCATGTGAGCTAAATGTTGTTAATGAGGAAGGAAGTTTTTTTGGTTATCCTTATAAACATGCCAAGGATGTCATTGATCCTGAGTTTGGAGATATGATCCCTTTAGTTGATAGAGAGTTTATTGATCCAATTGCTGAGTTAGGCGCTCATGTGGCTCCATTAGGTATTGCTTTCTATGATGGTAAAGTATTTCCAGAAAAGTATCATAATAGTTTGTTTATTGCACTTCATGGTTCATGGAATAGAACTAAAAAATCTGGTTA
>MDTE01029335.1_pt1 | contig 17429 bp, 19 predicted proteins | sample 811231 | NCBI WGS metagenome assembly MDTE01 (sample SAMN05326651, study PRJNA326480) | marine metagenome | isolation source: seawater | place: Indian Ocean: Red Sea | collected 2010
AAGAACAAAGTACTGGAATACTTGCTGAAAGGGCAGAGAGCAAATAATGCTATTTGCTATCACTGAAACCTTCATCTCTATAAGAGACTTCATGGAAGCTGGAGGAAGTGTACTCTGGTTGATAGCGTTATTAGTGCTTTTAATGTGGGGATTAATATTTGAGAGGATATATTATCTTTCTCATGGTCATGATGTTTTTTTAGATTCTCTTGTTTCTAAATGGGAATCAAGAGCTGATAAAACCTCATGGCATGCTCTACAAATAAGAGATAAGTTCTTAGCAGAAGCAAAAAGCTCTATAAATAGAAATACAACTCTTATTAAAACTTGTATTGCGCTTGCACCTTTATTTGGATTGCTCGGAACGGTAACAGGAATGATTGAAGTATTCCAGGTTATGGCATTTAGTGGAGGAGGTGACGCAAGAGCGATGGCAGGGGGAGTATCAAAAGCAACACTCCCAACTATGGCTGGAATGGTTGTCGCACTATCAGGAATTTTTGCAATGATTTATATTTCTAGCGTGAGTGATAGGCATACAGGCATTTTAGAAGAAAGAATTAAAAGAGCATAGGAGTTAAAAAGTGAGAAGAAACGCAATTTCAACAGCAGTACAAGAAGAAGAAAGCGAAATAAATATTACCCCAATGTTGGATGTTGTTTTCATTATGCTTATATTCTTTATTGTTACAGCAAACTTTATCAAAGAACCTGGGCTTGAAATTAATAGGCCCGATTCTGATACAGCTGAAACTCAGGAAAATGCTGCAATTCTTATAGCAGTAGGACCTACTGGTGAAGTGTGGATGGATGGAAGGAGAATTGATGTTAGACAAGTGAAAGCTAACGTTGTTAAGTTATTAGCTGATAATCCTCAAGGCTCGGTAGTTATACAGGCTGATGAAAAAGCAGTAGCTGATACCATAATTAAGGTTATGGATGGAGCCAGAGAAGCAGGCGTATCAGCTATCTCACTGGCCTCTGAACCAAAGTAGATTCTTAAATGGGTGGATTAATATCAAATATTTTTCTTCCAATAAAAGCTGGCTATATAAAGCTATTTGAAATTAATAAATATTTCGCAGTATTCGTTCTTTCTAGCTCCACTACACTTTTTCTATTTGTGCTTATGGTTGCATTAATATCATTGGGCGATAGCGGATTAAAAGAGGACAAATCGGTAAAACTTGCAGATATAGTAATGCCGGAAAGAGAGATAGATACTTTTATGGACGATGTCGATAAACCTGAGGAACCTGAGGAGCAACCAGAAGATATTGCACAGCCTGAATTGGATCTCCAGCCTACTCAAGGTATTGATGTCAGCATTCCAAAACCCAAAGCTAAGTTTACAGCTGGTGGAAGTTTCTTCAGAGATGGTGAATACATACCACTTTTTAAGATTCAGCCTCAATATCCTAGAAGAGCTCAAGAGCGAGGAACTATGGGTTTTGCAATCGTAGCTTTCACAATTACTGAATCGGGCACAATTGAAGATGTTGTTCCAGTAGAAGGATACTGCACTTCAAAAAATCCTAATGATCCTGAAGCGCAATTAAGGCCTTGCTCAATTTTTAATTCTGCTTCTTCAAGGGCAGCTTTAAAGCTAAAGTACAAACCTAAGATAGTTGATGGGAAAGCAGTTAGAGTAGAAGGTGTTCAACATAAATTTACCTTTATAATGGAAGATTCATAGATATGTTTTTAAGATTATTATCAATATTTTTTATTTTTAGCGTAATTTCTTTTCCTATAGAAATTGATGCGCAGTCACAGGAAAAAAAAGTTACTTATAAAAAAGCTAGAGCACTTCAGACCTCAACTGCGAAAAAAATTGTTAAGGTTGTTGAAGCCCTAGAACGAGTAGATGAAGAGGGCAAAGAAGATCCAGATTTTGAAACCGTTAAGGAAGTATTAAATGAGCTTTTACAAAAGCAGGAAAATCTTAGAAGTTACGATAGGTCAGTAATGTGGAATTACTGGGGTTACATATATTTTACAGAGGAAAGATATCCTGAAGCAATGCAAGCCTATAGAAATCTCTTGGCTGAACCAGAGTCTACAATCCCGTTAAGGGTTGCATCGCTATATACGCTTGCTCAGCTCAACTTTGTAAGTGATGACTTTGAGCGGGGAGTTGAAGTTCTTCTTCAATGGATGGATGAGGTTGAAGTAATAACTGCTCAGGGATGGTCACTTCTTGCCCAAGCTTATTTTCAGATTGGTTCTGATAAAACTTCAGAGATTGAAAAATTAGATTTTTATGAAAAAGCCTTAGACAGTATGTTGAAAGCAGTCCAGACTGCAGAAATTGAGGAGTACAAACCAAAGGAAAATTGGTATGTGCTGATGGCTGCATGCTATAGCGAGCTTGAATCAAGAATTGGTAAAGACGAATCTTTATATAAACAATTAGATATTTACGAAATATTAGTTAATTTGTACCCAAAAAAAATGTATTTTATTCAGTTAGGAGGGATCTACTCACAGCTTAGTAGGGAGATTGATTATATGGTTACATTAAATGCAGCCTATCAAAAAGATCTTTTAGACAAACAAACAGAGTATTTGACGCTAGCTTCATTGTTATTACAAAACAACAACCCTTATTGGGCTGCGAAAGTCTTGGAAGCTGGAAGAAAGAAGAGGGTGCCGGTAATTGATGAAAAAACAAAAGAAGAAAAAATTCTTCCTGTAGTCAAAGATAATGAAAAAAATCTTAAACTGTTAGCTGATGCGTGGAGAATGGCCCAAGAAATGGATCTTGCAATACCCATAATGGAAAAAGCCGCAAAGTTAGCAAAAGATGGGCAGACATATATTATTCTTGGCAGCTTATATCTCTCTGAAGATAAGTTAGAAGAGGCTGTATCAGCTATTGAGGAAGGATTAAAAAAAGGAAAAGTGAAAAACCCATCTCAAGCTAGACTTACACTTGGACAAGCACACTTTGAATTGCAAAACTTTGATCAAGCTAAAAAAGAATTTAGAATTGCAGCTCGCAATGATGATAAAAAGATCAAAAAAACTGCAAATAGCTGGATCAAATATACAGAGAATGAGGAGATAAGGGTTAAGAACTTAGCTCTTAGAAGAGACTATATTCAAAATCAGGGCTAAACTTATATTGCCATCTTTGCTTTTATTGCTGGGTGCGGATCATAACCATCTAGAACGAAATCATCTAGACTAAGATCTTTAAGATCTTCTAAATTATTAATATCAGGGAACTTTAAATTTGGTAGTGGGCGTGGCGACCTCTTTATTTGTTCTTTCACTTGGTCAATTGAGTTCAAATAAATATGTGCATCTCCAAATGAGTGGATAAAATACCTTGGAGATAAATTCAATAATCTCCCTAATATATGCATAAGCAAGGAATAACTTGCTATATTAAAGGGTACTCCAAGGAACATATCGGCACTTCTCTGATACATATGACAATCCAAGCTTTGATCACCTGAGACATAGAATTGTGCCAATAGATGGCATGGAGGGAGCGCCATTTTATCTATCATTGAGACATTCCAAGCACTTAGAATATGTCTTCTACTGGTCGGATTATTTCTGAGTGAATTTAATAGTTCATCAATTTGATCTTTTCCATTCCAGTTCCTCCATTGAACTCCGTATACGGGACCAAGTTTTTTTACTAAAGATGAATTTTCATATCCTAGGTCTTTACCTTGATTATCTGCATTATCTGTCCAGATAGTTGGATATTTATCTGTATCGATTAATTCATTTCTATTCTTGTTATATCTTATCTCTGCTAGTCTTCTCTCATCATCTGATCCTTCTAAAAACCAAATAAGCTCTGATACAACACCTTTCCAAGCCAATTTTTTTGTAGTTACTGCTGGGAATCCATCTCTCAAATCAAATTTTAGTTGATGCCCAAATGTTGAAATAGTTCCAACATTGGTTCTGTCCTCACGGATCTCACCATTTTCTAAGATATGAGATAAAAGATTAAGATATGATTTCATTTTTACTTTTAAAAACAATTATAAATATTAAACCAATTAAGATCATAGGAATACATAAAAGTTGCCCCATGGTAAGAAAATCTGAAAAAATAAAACCAAGATGTGAGTCTGGTTGCCTAAAATTCTCTATTACGAATCTTATGGCCCCGTAAAATAATAAAAAAGATCCAGCAACTAATCCTCTTTTTTTTGTATATTTATTTACAGTCATTAACAGGACAAATAATAGTGGCCCCTCTCCAAATGATTCATATAGCTGTGAAGGGTGTCTTGCCATACCAAATGGATCAGTGGGAAATATAAAACCCCAACTTCCATCGGTTACTCTTCCATATAATTCACCATTTAAAAAGTTTCCAATTCTCACCAAGCATAATCCAATAGGCATGCTTAGGGCTGCAGAGTCTAAAACCCTAATAAAGTTAACCTTATTTTGTCTCGAAAAGATATACATCGAAATAATCACTCCAATTAGACCTCCATGAAATGAAAGACCGCCCTCCCAAATGTAAAAAAGCTTAAGAGGATTGCTTGTAAGCTGATCAAGTCCGTAAAAAAGCATGTAACCAATTCTTCCACCAATCATTGCCCCAAAGACCAATCCATACAAAAAAACTAGATCATTTACTTTTTCCTTTGAAATACCAATTTCTCTTGTAATTGAGTTGTTGGCAAGATGAAGATAAATAAATATTGCCGAAAGTATCCATGTAACTGCATAGTATTGAATAGATATATTACCGACAGTTATGAGGCTTGGGTTGTTAAAGAAGTCTGATAACTCAATAATCATATAAAAAGCATATAGTAGCTTACTGAGAGAATAAAAATACCAAAAAGAGCTTTCAATAATTTTTCACTTAGCTTATGTGCGAGATGAACGCCAGCTTGAGCACTTAATAGACTGCCTAAAGAAATACCAAGTAAAGCAGGCCAGTAAATAAAGCCAATAGATTGTTCTAGTACATCATCCTCACCGAGTCCAGTTAAGAAAAAACCAAGAGATGCAAAAAAAGATATTATCACTCCACAAGCTGATGCTGTACCTATGCTATTAACCATTTTCAAACCAGCATAATTTAAGTATGGAACAGTGAAACTTCCGCCACCAATTCCAAGTATTGATGATGCAGCTCCAGTACCTGTGCCATAAAGGACAGTTTTAAAAGATGGTTCAATGTTTTTTGCTCGGAAATTAGTATTAAGAAGTATTTGAAGAGCAATTAGAAAGTAAGAGATTCCTATAATTACTTTCAGAGTCGAGGCTTCTATAGAGATTGATAATACTGAGCCTAAATAGGAGCCAAGAGCAATACCAATGGAAAGCTTACGCCAGAAGTCCCAGGCAACACTTCCTTTTTTGTTATGTGCAAATGCAGATGCAAGAGCAGTAAAAAATATAGTCCCAAGAGACGTTGCAACACAAATATGTATCAGAAAAGCAGACTCATAACCGAGATGAGTAAGGATAAATAACAATGCTGGAACAATGATTACGCCTCCACCAATGCCAAATAATCCACCAAGGATACCTGCAAATAACCCGAGACTAATATAAATAAGTATCTCCATTATTTACTAAACTCCAACTTATATGCTGGCTCAAGTTCAGTTAAGACTTTTTCATAAATTTCTCTCTTGAAATCAACTATTTCATCAAGAGGTTTCCAATAGTCAACCCAATTGAATTCGTCAAACTCAGGATTATTCTCATTATTTAAATCTATCTCAGCCTTTTCAATTAACTTAAATAAGAACCATTTTTGCTTCTGGCCTCTAAAATCTTCCCATAGAAAATTGTTTCTTTTATATTTTTTAGGAAGATCATACTTATACCAGTGATCAGATTCTTTAATTAATTTGACTTTATTTTCTTCTATACCAACTTCCTCATATAATTCTCTGAGCGCAGCAATAAATATATCCTCATTTTTATCTATACCTCCTTGAGGGAACTGCCAATTTTTAGAATTTTTTCTCTTGCAGTACAACAATTTCCCATCTGAATTGGCTACAATAATACCAACATTTAAGCGATAACCTTTTTCTTTAATACCCATGACAGTTAATAAAAAATTAGCAATTTTTGATTTAGATCATACCATCCTTAAGTGTAACTCGGATCATTCTTGGCTTGATTATCTAATAAATAAAGGATTTATAAAAAAAGAAGATTATTTTGAGCAAAATGCTGAGTTTCAGAAGAAATTTAGAGAGGGGAACGTTAATTACAAAGATTATTATGAATTTACAATTCAGTATCTCAAAGATAAAAGCGATGATTATATTTCGAACATTAGATCAGATTTTATGAGGGAAATTATTGAACCCTCAATTAATATTTATGCACTTAGATTAATTCATAAGCATTATGAAAAAGATGATGAATTACTTCTTGCCTCAGGAACAACCTCTATAATTGCTAATCCAATTGCAAAAAGATTAGAGTTTAAGAATGTAGTATGCACAAAATGTGGTCAAAAAAATAATCTCTATACTGGAAAAATAGAAGGTCCGCCTTCGTTAGGAGAAGGGAAGCTTAGAAATGTTCAGACTTGGATGCAAAATAATGGATTTTCAGATTTCAAGGGTACAACTTTCTATTCAGATTCCATTTTAGATATGCCACTTTTAGAAAAAGTTGAAAAGCCAGTAGCAGTTAATCCAGATAAAGACTTATTAAGAGCGTCTCAAGATCTAGGTTGGGAAATTATGGATTTGCCGATTTAGAACTCATCCATATTTGGACAAGTACAATATAGGTTTTTATCTCCATAAACATTGTCTATCCTCTTAACCGGAGGCCAATATTTTCTTACTTTTAAGTAATCCAAAGGATATGCAGCTTTTTCTCTTGAATAATTATGCTGCCAATCATCACTACTAAGTTCTTCTATAGTATGCGGTGAATTTTTAAGAATATTATCAATGGGATCCTCATCACCTTTTTCAATTTCCTCTATTTCTTTCCTAATAGAAATCATGGCATCACAGAATATATCTAATTCTTGTCTAGATTCACTTTCGGTCGGCTCAATCATAAGAGTTCCTGCAACAGGCCAAGACATGGTAGGAGCATGAAACCCATAATCCATTAGCCTCTTAGCTATATCATCAACATCAATATTTGAAGACTCTTTAAACGGTCGTACATCTATTATGCACTCGTGAGCAATTAGGTTATTCTCACCTTTATAAAGGATCTGATAGTGATTACTTAGACGCTTTGCAACATAATTTGCACTTAGGATTGCTGTCATAGTTGCTAGTTTTAATCCTGCTGATCCCATCATTGCAATATACATCCAGCTTATAGGTAAGATACTAGCACTTCCAAAATCAGTTGAGGATACAGGCCCTACATTTTGGATGTTTTTATGATGTGAAGGCATAAAATCTTTAAGTTTTTCTACAACTCCTATTGGGCCAACTCCTGGACCTCCTCCGCCGTGAGGAATACAAAATGTTTTATGGAGGTTTAGATGAGAAACATCACCACCAAACTCTCCAGGTTTTGCAATACCAACAAGTGCATTCAAATTTGCTCCATCAATATAAACTAATCCTCCATGGTCATGAACAATTTTGCAAACTTCTCTAACATTGCTTTCAAATACTCCATGAGTTGAGGGATATGTAATCATAATTGCTGATAAGTCATCCTTATGAGTAACAGACTTATCTTTTAAGTCCTCTAGATCAATATTTCCATCTGAGTCACATTCAACTGGAACAACCTTCATTCCAACCATCATGGCTGAGGCAGGATTAGTACCATGAGCTGATCTCGGAATAAGACAGATTGATCTATCGTTATCACCATTTTTTTTATGGTAAGCATCAATTGCAAGGAGACCCGCATATTCGCCCTGAGATCCGGCATTTGGCTGTAGTGAGATGTCATAATACCCTGTTATATTCGATAACATATTTTTTAAGTCTCTAATTAGAACTTGGTACCCTTCAGTTTGATCAATCGGACAATATGGATGCATATTTGCAAATTCTGGCCAGCTTACTGGTGCCATTTCAGAAGCAGAGTTTAATTTCATTGTGCAAGAGCCTAATGGAATCATTGATCGGTCTAGAGCTATGTCTTTATCAGAAAGTCTTTTAATGTATCTCATCATTTCTGTCTCAGAGTGATATTTATGAAACCGCTCTTGTTTCATAAAACTAGAAGTCCTTAACATTTTTTTATTAAGTCCAGCTTTTTTATCTAAAGAATAATCTAGAAGATCTGAAGAAGGTTTTTTTGTAAGGGCAAAGATTAGATCAGCAACATCACGAGAGGTTGTAGCTTCATCTATTGAGATACTAACTAAGTCTTCATCAAACCAATTAATATTAATGTTTGCATCTAGTAGACGTTTTTTTATTTCTGAAACATCACCATTTAAACGAATTGAAAGAGTATCGAAAAAAATATTATTAACAATCTTATGATTTGAAGCCTCAATACCATTGAAAAGCACACAAGTTTTTTTATGAACATCGTTAGCAATACCTATTAATCCTTTTGGCCCATGATAGATTGCAAAAAAACCTGCCATCACAGCTAAAAGTGCTTGAGAAGTACAAATATTACTAGTAGCTTTTTCCCTTCTTATGTGTTGCTCTCTTGTTTGAAGAGCGAGCCTATATGCTAGATTCCCACTCACATCCTTCGATGCACCGATAATCCTCCCAGGCATAGATCTCTGAAAACTTTCATGGGTTGCCATAAATGCTGCATGCGGACCCCCAAATCCCATTGGTACTCCAAATCTTTGGGATGAACCTATAACAATATCAGCACCGATTTCTCCTGGAGGCTTCATAAGAGTTAACGCTAGTAAGTCAGTAGCACATATAAGTAAGGATTTATTTTTTTTACAATAATTAGAAAGCTTAGAAAAATCTTTTATGTCCCCAAACTTATTTGGATATTGTACTAACATGCCAAAGAAGTCCTTTTCCTCAAAATCTTGGGGATCACCAACCTCAAGAACAATGCCAAAAGGCTTAGCACGTGTCTCTAAGACAGCAATAGTCTGATCAAAACAATTTTTATCAACAAAGAAAGAATTTGATTTATTTTTTGATACTCTTTTTGCAAGCATCATAGCTTCAGCTGCGGCTGTGGCTTCATCAAGAAGTGAGGCATTAGCTATTTCCATAGAAGTTAATTCGCATATTGTTGTTTGGAAATTTATAAGCGCCTCTAACCTGCCTTGGGAAATCTCAGCTTGATATGGAGTATATGAGGTGTACCATCCAGGATTCTCAAATACATTTCTTTTTATAACTTTGGGAGTTACTGTTCCGTAATAACCTTGGCCAATATAGGATCTGCAGACAACATTTTGCTTTGCAATTTTATCAAGCTTTTTAAGTGCTGCCATCTCAGATAATCCATCTCCTAGCTCTAGATAATCATCTTCTAATATGCATTTAGGTACAACAGCTTCAATAAACTCACTCATATCGCTATAACCAAGAAAATCTAACATATCTTTTTGGTCATCAGCACCAATACCAATATGTCTATCAACAAAAGATTTAATTTGATCCATTTAAGATTTAACTAACTATCGCTATCAAGTCTTGATAAATAATTCTCAACATTCATAAAGCTACTTATATTTTCGAGATTTTCATCACTAACTTTTAATTTAAAAAACCATCCATCATCATATGGAGAAGAATTTACGAGCTCTGGGTTATCTTCAAGAGCTTCATTAACCCCAACAACCTCACCTGTAAAAGGAGAGTATACCTCAGATGCAGCTTTTACAGATTCTACAACTGCAGCTTCATCACCAGAGAGCACCTCATCTCCAATACTTGGAAGTTCTACGAAAACAACATCACCAAGCTGCTCTTGAGCATGATCACTTATACCAACAACTACAATGTTATCATCACCTAACCTTATCCATTCATGAGATGCAAGAAATTTTAGATCACTTGGAGTTTCATTCATATCATAATTTTACCTTTTCTTATAAAAGGTAGCGATAATATTCTTACATTCAAGAGCTTATTTCTAATTAAAACTTGAGCATTATCACTGATATCTTTTGGCACCCTTGCTAAGCCAATACTCCTTTTCATAAACGGTGAAAACGTACCGCTAGTAATTTCGCCCTCAATACGGCCCTTAATAATCTTTTGACCGCTTCTCAAAATCCCTTTATCAGTGAGCAAAATACCAACAAGCTTGTTATTGTTTGATTTCTTAATTTCAATAAGATTTTCTTTAGCAATAAAGACTCTTTCAGTATCATCAAAATCTACTACCCAACCAAGATTAGACTCAAAAGGATTATTTTTAATAGTCATATCAGCTCCATTTAGATTCATTCCAGCTTCAAGCCTTAAAGTATCTCTTGCACCTAGACCGATTGGGCTAACTTTTTCAGAAATACACAAATTCCAAACTCTGATTAGTGCCTCATGGTCACCAATTAATTCAAATCCATCTTCACCTGTATATCCTGTTCTTGATACAAATAGCTTATCTTTTATTTCAAAAGAAAAGCTTTTACATTCCGGCAGATCTGAACCAAATATCATTTTAATAACACTCTTTGATTTTGGTCCTTGAATGGCAAGAATGCCTAAATTCGACCTATGGATTAACTCACAATCATATCTTGCAATTTTATCTTCAAAGAATTCTTTTACATCATTAAATGTAGAGCAGTTTGAAATAATTCTAAATTTTTTATTGCTAAATTTATACACTATTAAATCATCTATAATTCCACCTTCATTATTAGTAATAACGCTATAAAGCGCACATCCATCTTCAATTTTATTTACATCATTTGTAAGCACATACCTCATAAATTTTCTTGCTTCTGTACCATTAAAATCAAAGATATTCATATGGGAAACATCAAAAATGCCAACTCCATTTCTTACATAGTTATGTTCATTAATTTGAGAACCATAATGTATTGGCATTTCCCATCCTGAAAAATCAACAAATTTTGCACCCAAGGCTCGATGAGATTCATATAAGAATGTTCTATTCATTATCAATTCTATTATTTAATATAAATACAAGAATCAAACTCAGAAGAATTAAAGCTATGCTTGGAGAGGCAGCTGATTCCCATTGACCTTCGGAGGTAAAATTATAAATCTTTGACGAAAGAGTATCGAAACCAACCGGTCTTAACAAAAGAGTTGCAGGCTGTTCTTTAATTACCTCTATGAACACAACTAAAAAGCCTAGCAATAAAGATGGATACAAAGCTGGAAAATAGATATTTTTAAAGGTCTTTAATAAATTTTTTGAGAAGATCCTCGTCGCCGAGATTGTCTCTTCAGTCATGTTGGTTAGCGCAGCATCTAAATAGCGTATTAAGGGTGTTATGAATCTAATCAATAAACATAAAAACAATCCCCAAATACCAAAAATTGTGATGGATAAACCAAAGTAATAGTTAAATACTATTAATAAAGAAACTGCTAGAACAGAGCCTGGAATTGAATATCCTATTGTCGATAAATTAAAGATAAACTGATTAGAGCTTTTGAAGCTTCCTAATGAGAGAATTAAGGCAATTATTGAGGCAGCAAATGCAACAATAAAACCTATTAAGAAAGAATTTAAAATTAGCTCCAATGGAATGTTGCCTTCAATATTTTGTAAAGACCAAGCTATGAGTTTTGCAAATGGAAAGATAAAGGTAATGAGGAAGATACAGGTGCAAAAAAGAGCGATCGATAGATTTAATGTCTTGTCAGGCTTAATAAAACTATGATTTACTTTTCCAAATCCTGAAGATCTTCTGTTTTGAGAGTTTAGCTTGCTTATATATAAAATTATCAAGGCAAGAAAGAAAAGCATAAGAGATAATTTTGCTCCAGATATCAGATCTTGATAACCAAACCAAATATTAAAGATACCAACAGTGAGAGTATTAATACCAAGAGTTGCAACACCACCAAAGTCAGAAATAGTTTCAAAGACACATAAAACTGTTCCAGCAATTATTGAAGGTTTCAGAGATGGAAGAAGAATAAGATAAATTGTTTGGAAATTATTTTTACCAAGTGACTTTGAAGCTTTGAATATGTTAACGCCAATTTTTCTTAACTGTGCTTTGCATAAAAGGAATGTATAAGGATATAAACCGAGAGATAATATAAAAGCAGATAAGACTATATTTTCTTTAATTGAGATAGAGATAAAACTAACTTCCTCAGCGGCACCAACAAAAATAAAAGCATACACATAAATAGGAAATGCTAAAGACAAGCATAAGGCCCATGAGAAAAACTTCCTCCCATAAAAATCAAACATTGTTACAAAGATTGAGCAGGGAATAGCTATTAATGAGGTAAATATTGCAACAAGAATGCACAATAACACCGTGTTGATCATCAAATTTATTACCAAAGATGATGTTATATATTCATTCATTGGCTGGGTAAAGCCCAGAGCGATAAATGTTAAAAATATTACTGATACGAATATTAACCAGGGATAGGAAAGTATCTTAAAGGGTTTTAAATGCTGCACACTATTAATTTAATCTTTATCAAAATCTGAGAGAACTTTCTTAGATTTCGCACCCATATCCTGAAGCTCTTTTGCTTGATTTGTGAGATTGCCTTTACCTGTACTTAATTTTTTTTCAGCTTCATCTAGAGCTTCTTGAGTAGCACTAAAACTTGTCTTTATTTTTTTAAAATCATCTTTTAGACCAACTAATTTATCTATCATTAAGCCAGCCCTGATAGCAATTTTTTCTGCACTTTTGCTTAACTGATCTTGTCGCCATAAACTTTCTGCAACTCTCAAGATTGCTATCAAGTTTGTTGGTGTTACAAAACCCATTTTGCTTTGCATTGCAGTCTTTTGAAGATCCCAATCATTGGTGAGAGCTAATGATAAAGCGGGCTCAACCGGGATAAACATAAGAATATAATCAGCAGAGCCAATTTCCTCAATTCCTTTATATGATTTAGAGGAAAGCTGTTTTATGTGACTTTTAAGAGAGGCGAGGTGCTCTTTAAGATGTTTTTCTTTGGCATCCTCATCATTAGCCTTATCAGCATCAACATATTTTATATAAGACGTAAGGGATACTTTCGAGTCAATTATAATACTCCTTTTATCTGGCATAAGGACAATAGCATCAGGCTGGACAGTTGAGCCATCACTAGCAGTAAATTTCTTTTGAAGGATATAATCTCTATCTTTTCTTAGCCCTGACTCTTCTAAAGTCTTTTCTAAAACTTGTTCACCCCATGCACCTTGCGTTCTGACATTTCCGCTCAGAGCAAGAGTTAAATCTCTTGTTGCATTTGAGGCTCTATCCGTTATTTCAAATAAACTTTGCATTGTCGTATTGAAATTTCCTCTTGTTTCCGCTTGCTCTTGCTTGAGACTGACAATATCTTTGTTCAAATTCTCTAATTGATCTTTAAATGGCTTAAGAGTTAAATCAATCTTTTCAAGATTATGTTTAGATGCACTATCATTGTTTTCTTGAACAACTTTCGAAACAATTTCTTCGATATTTGTACTATTTTTTTTGCTTATCCTGTAAGCAAAAAAAAGCACAATAATAACTAGAGGGATAGCAACTAAAAGCTCAAGAAAAATTAAATTCATATTTTCATTCATATGCATTATTATTTCATTAAATTCTAAACACTCATAATGAAATGGAAAATTTAATCAAGGCATTTGACGAAATAAAACAAAAAAATCTGTCAATTGATCTGACTAGAGGGAAACCTCATACCGATCAATTAGACTTATCAAATGATTTAATTACTCAATCTGTTGATCCCATTGGCGAGAATGGTGTTGACTTAAGAAATTATGGAGAGCCTGTTGGAATAATTGAAGCAAGAAAACTTGGTGCAGATATTTTGGACAGTAAAGTAGAATTAACAATTGCTGGCGAGCAATCAAGCTATTTACTCATGAGCCAGCTACTTTTAGGAAGATCTCTTTTTGGGATAGATAATGATCCTTGGAAAGATGACAGTGAGTCTGCTTTTCTTTGTGCTGTTCCAGGTTTTGATAGACATTTTGCTACTTTAGAAGGACTCGGACTTAAAATGCATACTGTAAATCTTTGTTCATCTGGTATTGATCTTGATGACTTGAATCAGAAACTTTCAAAATATCCTAATATCAAGGGGTTAATCTGTGTTCCAAGACATTCTAATCCTTCGGGCGAAGTCTTCTCTGATGAAAATGTTATCAATCTTTTGAAGATTACTAAAGAATATAATCCTAACTTTATTAACTTATTTGATCATGCTTATTTAATTCATGATTTTGATGAAACACAAACTCAGACGCCAATCCCTATTTTAGCTGATAGTCTAAATGCTGTGGATAACATCGCTGTCTTTACTTCTTTCTCAAAAGTTACTTTTGGCGGAGGTGGCATGGCATTTCTTACAACTGGAGAAAAGAATTTTAAATTGATTGAAAGAGTTAGAAATATGATGGTTATTTGTCCTGACAAGATTAATCAGAGAAGGCATGTTAATTTTTTCAAAAACAAATCGAATATACTTATGCACATGCAAAAGCATGCTGACCTCATTAGACCAAAGTTTGAACTTGTAAATAAAAAACTTTCTCAGCTTTCTAATGAAATTGGAGAATATACAACGCCAACAGGTGGTTATTTTGTAACCTTCTATTCAAAAAAGCCTATTGCAAAAAGAATAGTAACATTATGTGCGGAGGCTGGACTTTTGCTAACGCCTGCGGGTTCAACCTATCCATATGGAGATGATCCAAATGATTCAGTCTTGAGGATTGCACCAACCTTCATAGATATGGATGAGCTAGATATTGCAATGGATATTTTTGTTCTATCAGCAAACATTGCCCACTCCGAGGCCTAAAACAATATAGATAAATATTAATTTTTATAATATTCTTTATTTATGGATAGCGATAATTTTTTAGTTGTTTCAAGTAACTCAATCGATAATAAGAATATTGAAGAATATCTAGGTATTGTTGTTGGAAGTACAGTGAGAGCAAGGAATGTTGGAAGCGATTTCTTTGCATCTTTGAAAAATCTAGTTGGTGGCGAGGTTGTTAGTTATTCGAGGTTGCTAGAAAGAGCAAGAGATCAAGCTTACAAAAGAATGGTTGAGGAAGCCAAGCAAAAAGGAGCAAATGGAATTATTAATTTTAGGTTCCAAACTTCTCAAATTGTTCAGGGGGCCTCAGAGGTAATGGCCTACGGTACAGCTGTAAAGATCTCATAAGTCTTTTCAATTTAAGGGGTTAGTTATGAATCAAACAGAAAAAACTGCATTTCGTGAAAGTATAATAATTGTATTTATAGGGTTATGTATTAATTTTCCACTCCAAACTTTTTTATTATGGATAACAATAGATAGATGGCATTGGAGTGATCCGTTATCAATTTCTATTTTTACTCAATCTGTAATAACTTTTGTGGCTTTAATAAGAATTTTTACTATCAGAATGAGGTTTACAAGGGGAAGATTCTGAAAGTAGCAATTATCGGATCAGGCATATCTGGTCTATCGTCAGCTTATTATCTTTCTGATAAACATGAAGTTGATTTATTTGAAAAAGATTCTAGGCTAGGGGGACATACTCATACTCATACTTTAGAGCTAGAAAAAGAAGTAAGGGTTGATTCAGGCTTCATAGTAATGAATGACAGAAACTATCCTTTATTAACAAAATTATTTCTTGAATTAGAGATTGAACTTCATCCAACCTCTATGTCTTTCAGTGTGGATACAGAAGATATCTCATGGTGCTCAGAGGATTTTAAAAAATTAAAATTTTTTAATAGCCTAAAAAAAATTAGGATTTTTTTAGAAATGATCAGATTTAATAATATTGCATCTAATGTGGACTCAAATGGATCAATTGAAGATTGGTTAAGAAAGAAAAAATTTTCACAATTCTTCAAGAATAACTATGTATATCCAATGTCTGCATCCATTTGGTCTTCATCTCAGGAATCAATTAGTAGATTTCCTATGAAATCATTTTCGAGATTCTTTAATAATCATGGATTATTAGATTTAATTAAAAGACCCCAGTGGTTTTCAGTGTTGGGAGGTAGCAGTAGTTATATAGAAAAAATAATCAATCGGTCAAGAATAAATAATATTTTTAAGAATGCAAATGTATCTATAAATAGAGATAAAGAAAAAGTTTTTGTTCAAAATAATAATAAAACATGTCAATACGATGCAGTAATCTTTGCCTGTCATGCTAATCAGGTTCAAGAAATGCTTGTTGATATGTCTCCTGAGGAAGAAAAGATATTAACTATGTTTGAATATACAAGCAATAATGTTTTTCTTCATTTTGATTCAAGCCTAATGCCAAATGAAAAATCTCTTTGGTCATCTTGGAACTCTTTTAAAAGTAATAAGTATGATTACCTTTCATATTGGATGAATAATTTACAGAAATTAGATTCTGAAAGAGATATTTTCGTAACGCTTGGAGACTGTCCTGATATTGATGAAGATAAAGTAATTAAGAAGATTAAATATGAGCATCCTCTTTTTAGCGAAAAAACAATTAAGGGGCAGAAGTTAATAAGATCAATTCAGGGCAATAATAAAACATATTTTACAGGCGCTCATCTTGGTTATGGATTCCATGAAGATGGCATTAAATCTTCATTAGAGGTAGTTAGAATTATCAATGGATAAAGCAAAACTAAATTTATTCGATGGAGCCGTATCCCATAGAAGAGTGGGCAACAAAAAGCACCAGTTTGAATATAAATATAAATCAGCTTTCGTTGAGGATATATTTGATTTCGACTTAGAAAAGTTTAAACGCATTAATTCTAAGATTTTAAGTTTTGCAGATAATTATTCTGATATGTCAGGCAAAGTGATTGACTCAATGAAGTCCTTTATTAAAGATAAAAATATTGAAGCTAATATATGCAAAGTAAATCTACTCAGAACACCCAATATTGGGTTTATCAAGTCTTTTAACCCTGTATGTTTTTGGTTTTTAGAAACCAAAGAAGGTTGTAAATTTTTCATAGCTGAAGTTAAAAATACATTTTATGAAGACCAAATTTATATTGTTGAAAATAATGGGGAAACTATCTCTGAAAATATTTGGCTTGAGGTTGAAAAGAATATGTATGTTTCTCCTTTTGCAGAGAAATCCGGTTTCTATAAATTTAATTTATCTAGAAAGCCATTTAAAATTAAGATAAATCAGTTTAACAAAGAAAAAAAAGCTGAGATAGTTACAAATATAAGAGGCGCAATTATCAAAATGACAGGAATAAAGAAGCTAATATTCTATAATGGTTTGGTCTTTAGCTCTCTTCTTGTTCTTGTTAGGATCCATATTCAAGCACTCTTTCTTTGGATAAAGAAATTTAAAATCTTTCCTCATGGAGATAGCGGATATGCTGACTAAACTTATTCAAAATTTCTTGA
>MDTE01079548.1_pt1 | contig 17428 bp, 20 predicted proteins | sample 811231 | NCBI WGS metagenome assembly MDTE01 (sample SAMN05326651, study PRJNA326480) | marine metagenome | isolation source: seawater | place: Indian Ocean: Red Sea | collected 2010
AGCGAAATTATATGGAGGTGATGTTACTCGAAAAATGAAACTTTTAGAAAAGCAAAAGAAGGGTAAGAAAAAAATGAGACAAATTGGAAAAGTTGAAGTGCCTCAAGAAGCTTTTCTTTCAATCTTAAAAGTGTCTAAATGAATTTTTATTTCATATTTTATTTCGTTTTAATAACCTCATTCACTTTAATAGGTCTATGGATTTATTCTGAAAAAAAACTTAAAGGAAAATATAATAAATTAATAAATTATTTTTCATTTCCTTTAGCAATAGTTGGTCTCTACTGCGTCTTTAGACTGAATTTAGATTTTGGATACATTTTAGTTGGTCTAACTTCTTTCTCATTATTTTTTTGGTTTTTAGGGAGGATTCTTTCTTTACAAAAATTAATTAAGGAATCTAGATCTTTCTTTTTGATTCTTGCATTGATTACAATTTTTAGATCTTTTCTATTTGAACCATTTCAAATTCCGTCGGAATCAATGATTCCAGGATTAGAGGTAGGAGACTTTGTTTTAGTAAATAAATTCAAATATGGTTTAAAAAATCCTATAGGAAATAAAACTCTACTTTCAAATAATACCCCAGGAAGAGGGGATATTATTGTTTTTACTCCTCCGCATACTTCTTGTACTTCAAAGATAGAAGATGCTTATCCAGCAGGAAGTTTAATTTCGGCTTTGCCTAATCAGGTCGATCTATGGAAAAACTTGAATAATAATTGTTCAAATCTTGGTTTGAAATATGTAAAAAGAATTATAGCAATCCCTGGAGATAAATTAGAAATAAGAGGAAAAGACTTTTTTATTAATGGAAAAAAGATAGAGAAGAAATTGATTGAGTCAAATTTAAATCAATCTGTGTATATGGAAACACAAAACTCAAAAAAATATTATGTTGGTAGTTCGAATTTAAGAGAATTAAAATTTTTCCAATCTTGGTTTATTCCAAATGGTTATTTTTTTGTTGTTGGAGATAATAGAGACAATAGTTTAGATAGCAGAAGTTGGGGCTTAGTTCCTGAGAAAAATGTTACAGGAAAAGCTCAACTGATTTGGTTGCATTGGCCGTCATATGGAAGCTTTCCAAGCTTATCCAGAAACAAAGTTATCAAATGAAGGGCAAATTAGCTGTGTTAGAAGAGAATTTGCAATATTCTTTCAAAGACAAAAATTTATTAATTAAAGCTCTTACTCATATAAGCAGTTCTCAAGAAAATAATGAAGTCCTAGAGTTTTTAGGAGATTCAGTTATAAATTTAATCATTAGTGAACTTTTAATCGAGAAGTTTCCCAGTAAAAATGAAGGGTTTTTAAGTTTAATGCGTTCGAAATTAGTTAGTAGAGAGATGCTAAATAAAATAGCCAAAGATTTGCAATTAAAGGATTATATAATCTTAGGAGAGTCATTTAAAAACCAAAAAATTACTGAGGATTTATTAGGAAATGCACTAGAAGCAATTCTTGGGTCAATTTTTTTAGAAAAAGGATTACTTCCCGTAAGAAAAGTTATTAAAATTTTTTTTAAAAAAGAAATTGTGTCGCTTTCGGAATCAGACTTAAAAAATAGTAAAACCATTTTGCAAGAATACTGTCAAAAAAATAACTTAAATTTACCGAGTTATTGTGAAATTAGAAAAGATGAAAGAATAAATTCTTTTGTTGTGATTTGTCTTATAAATGAAGATCTACAAAGTTTAGGTTATGGGAAAAATTTAAAATATGCTGAACTAGATGCAGCTAAAAAAGTTATGAAAAAAATAAAAATCATAAATGGATAGAAAATTTGGTTTTGTATCTTTGACTGGAAGAACCAATGTGGGAAAGTCCACTCTTCTTAATTCTCTTTTTCAAAAAAAAATTTCGATAACTTCAAGGAAACCACAAACCACAAGAAACAGAATTTTAGGTATTTTGTCAAAAGGAAATAATCAAATTGTTTTCCTTGATTCCCCTGGAGTTCACGTTGGATATAAAAGAGCTCTTAACAAGTACATGAATAAAACAGCCAGAGCCTGTTACGAGGAAGTAGATTTAGTGGTGTTTGTAGTAGACAGGGGAAAATGGCAAAAAGAGGAAGATAGCATTTTAAAAAATCTTAAAGAATTAAATAAACCTATATTATTAGCAATCAATAAAACTGATAGAGTAAAAAATAATAATAATATTTTACCAATCATTAATGAATTAAATTCAAAATATCCTTTTGAAGCAATCATTCCTGTTTCAGCGCTAAAAAAAGTGAAAGTAGATTTATTGCTTTCGAAAATAATTGAAACTATTCCCGCTGGAGAATTTCATTATCCTATAGAAAATGAAAAAGAGTTTTCTAAGTCTTTTTTCATATCGGAAATTATAAGAGAGAAAGCAATCAACAGGCTTGGCGATGAATTGCCCTATAGGATTAATGTACAAATAGAGAAAATTGATGAAGGAAAATCTATCCTACATATTCACTCAAACATACATGTCGAGTCTTCAAGTCAGAAAGCTATCTTATTAGGAAAGAATGGGGCAATGATAAAATCGATTGGTATGTCTTCAAGGAAAGAGTTAGAAAAAGAATTAAAATCAAAGGTGAATTTGCAGTTAAGAATAAAAGTTAAAAAAAATTGGACTAATGATATTAATCTATTGTCTAAATATGGATACGATTGACTATTGAAATTTTTGGTGGTTTGTACTAAAATTGCACAGTAATCGTTCATCTTTTGCACTATTTAAATGCAATAGACGGAAGTAGGAAGATAGGAAAACCTCTTTCTTCCCTAGGGAGGAAAGGTTAGCAAGTACCCAATGCGGGAACGAGACCGAATATCTAACGAAGGAACGCGTTGAGAAGGGTGTACGTCGGGAGATGTATGTACGAAATCGATACGAAAACTGGAGGCACGATATGGCTACTTACTATAGAGGCGTTAAAGTAAACTCTGATAAATCTAATTCTAATGCTCGAGAAGCTAAGGGTGGAATATACAGAGGTATTAAACACGACGCATTACAAAATAAGTCAGTTAGAAAACCTGGGATTTATCGCGGGACTAGAACAGCTGCATGACTTTGTTTTAAGTTAAAAATTAGGGAGGCTTAACAGCCTCCCTTTTTTTTTGATAAATTAGATAGAAAAAATTGAAAAATTCAAGGTTTTCAGCCAAAGCTGTTCTTTTACATTCATCAAATTATAGAGAAACTAGTTTAATAGGTACTTTTTTTACAGATAAATATGGTCTTGTTAAATTAGTTGTAAGAGCAGCTAAGACAAAAAAAAGTAAATTTTCAAGCATAAAAGCTCCAGGAGCTGTCTTTGATATTGAATTCGGAGGAAAAGGAGAGTTAAAAAATCTTTATACTGCTGAAATTGTTGACTCCATAATTATTGATGAAACTAATTTAAAAATTCATCTTTATCTACATGAAATAATAATTAGAACTTTAGAATTAGAGGCCCCTGTTCAAGCAATATTTGAAAGTTTATTAAATTTGATGAAAGAAATAGAAAAGATCGGTGATTCTACCCAGAAGGAATTTAAACTAAGGCAATTTGAATTTCAGCTGTTATCAGAATTGGGATACGAATTTAGTCTTTCACATGATTGTAATGGAAAATTGATAGAAGAAGAGTCTTTTTATGAGTTCATTCCTAGTCAAGGATTAAAAGAAACAAGTAAAGTAGATCAAAATTATGTATCTCAAGGTAGTTCAATTTTAAGATTCAAGGAAGGTGCTTTCGAAAATGAACAGTCAAAAAAATTTATTAAATATATAATGAGATCTTCGTTAGATACAATATCGACAAAACCCTTAAACTCTTCAAAATTTTTTAGATTAAATAAAGATGCGAATTAAAAATGGAATCGACTTGATAGAAATAAGCAGGATAAAAAAATCCTATGACACTTTTGGAGATAGATTGCTTAATAGAATTTATGATGAATCTGAAATTAATTCTTTTTTAAAAAAAAGTTTAGTGGCTAAAGCTCCATTTCTTGCTAAGAACTTTGCCGCAAAGGAAGCAGTATCAAAAGTTTTAGGCACTGGTTTTACAAATGGAATAAGGCCAAAAGATATTGTTATCAAACGAAGGTATGGTGGGCCAGAGGTAGAATTAAGAGGCAAATCAGCAGAATTTGCTAAAAAGATTGGTTTGATATACATCAGTCTCAGTTTGTCCGATACCAATTATAATGCTGCTGCAGTTGCAACCGGAATTTTTGAATCGTGAAGATAATATTACTTGGACCGCCTGGAGCAGGAAAAGGAACTCAGGCTGAACTTATTTCAAATAAATTAAACATACCTCATATTTCAACCGGCGATATTCTCAGAGAAGCCATAAGCAATAAAACCCCTTTGGGCGATCAAGCAAAAAAAATTATGGACCAAGGGAATTTAGTATCTGATGAGGTAATTCTTGGAATTATCAAAGAGAGATTGTCTGAAAAAGATTGTAAAGGTGGCTTTTTATTTGACGGATTTCCTAGAACTATCGGACAAGCCGATGGTTTAAAAAACTTAAATATAGATATTAACTTAGTTCTTGAGATTAAAATTTCTGACGAAATTATCATCACAAGAATGTCTGGAAGACGAATACATCAAGCTTCTGGTAGAAGTTATCATATAAAATACAATCCTCCCAGAATTGAAGGAAAAGATGACGTTACTGGTGAGGACTTGATCCAGAGAAATGACGATAAACCAGAAACGGTTTTAGCAAGATTAGAAGTTTATAAAAAACAAACTGACCCATTAATTGACTATTATTTGGATATTCAGAAAAAAACAGACCTCAAGTTTGTAAAAGTTAACGGAGCAAATTCACCTAAGGAAGTGAGTGAAGAAATATTTAGAAGTTTTGAGAACATTTAAAAATATTTTAGCAATTGAAACCTCCGGGCTTTTTTGTTCTGTCGCATTAAAATCAAATGGAAAAATAAAGCATAAAGTAACCGACAGAGAAAATGAGCATGGGCTTGTAATTTTAGATTTTATTGAAGATCTATTGATACAATCAAATGTTAAAAAAGAAAGTTTGGATTTAATTGCAGTAAGTAATGGTCCTGGATCATTTACTGGATTAAGAATAGGTTGTTCAGTTGCTCAAGCTTTAGCTTTCGCAAATAATATTCCCCTTTTACCAATTTCAAGCTTAGCGAATTTAGCTTTTCAGGCTAATAACGAACTGGGAAAGAATAACGTTTTTGTAATTACAAATGCACATATGAAAGAACTTTATATAGGTCATTTCGAATTTAAAAAAGATCAAATTAATATACTTAAAAAAGAAAGTTTAATTAATCTTGAAGATCTTTCTAAACACATTGACAAAAACTCTGAAGAGACTTTTTATGTAGGCGATGGAGTTGGCTTTTTAAGAGAAACGTTAAAGAATAACCTTAATGAAGGTTTTTATTCTAAAGCAGATAATATGTTTGGGTTAATTGAATTTGCATTGAAAGATGAAAATTTTTATTCAGCGGAAGAGTTATCCCTAAATTATTTATCTGGCGAAGATCATTGGCGAAAAAATAAATAGATGGATATTTTAAATATTTTTTTTCTCTCACTTATACAAGGGTTCACTGAATTTTTGCCTATATCTAGCTCCGCCCATTTAATTCTTTTTTCAGAGTTTTTTAATAATCCTAATCAGGATATTACTGTAGATATTTTTTCACATTTTGGGACTCTGATAGCGGTGATTTGGTATTTCAGAGATGAGTTATTAAGAATTTTAAAAAGTTATAAATTTAACGAGATAAATAATATTGGAAATTGCTTAATGATAAGCACCGTTCCAATATTATTTATTGGATTTTTCTCTAGAGATTTAATTGAAGTTAGTTTAAGAACTCAAGATGTAATAATATTTTCTATGATATTTTTTGGAATTCTGTTATTAATTTTTGAAAACTTTAAAGGTAAAAAAACTTTGTACGAACTTAACTGGAAAGATTCAATCATAATTGGGTTTTTCCAAGTGCTTGCTTTAATACCTGGGGCCTCTAGAACTGCGGTAGTAATAATAGGGGCATTGTATTTAGGATATCAAATCAAAGATGCTTTGAGAGTAAGTTTCTTATTAGCTATCCCTACTTTAGCAATGATTTTTTTGGGAGAAAATTTTATCTTAGGATTCAAATACAACATAAATTTTTCTGAGCTGTTATTAGTAATCTTCTTTTCTTTTTTAACTGCAATTTTTACTATTCATTTTTTTCTCAAATTAGTAAATAGGATAGGTTTGATTCCCTTTGTAATTTACCGGTTTATCTTAGCAGGAGTATTATTTTTTATTTAAAAACGATCGAAGACTCTGATTAGTCACACTAAGATAAATTTTATATAAAGAAGAAATAATTTTTAATGGGAGCGGTAAAGAAGTTTCTTTCAAAAAGTTTTTATTTTTTTTAAGTATTTTGAACCATTTACTAAGGTTGGGATACTCGATCTCGAAAGAAAAACCTATCGTTTCGAGCCGTCTCAAATAAACAAACCAAGCAATGTCTACAATTGTTAGTTCATTAGAAATTATAAATTTGGTTTCCGAAAGTTTTTTATCGATTTTATTTAGTTTCTCTTTGAAAATATTAATTGAGTTAACAACCGAATCAATCTGGACCCCATCGTTTTTTATGAAATTTTTATGATAGCTAAGTTGCATTTTTTTTTCTTTATCTTCTAAGCCCTCTACAAAATTTGAAGCATTTTCAAAATTTTTTATGTCCTCATCCTTTTTTTTCATCAGAAAAGTTGGAGCTACAAATTTCATTGTGAGGTTTCTTAAATCAAAATGAATGTTATTCTCTTCTTCAAGTAATTCTTCAATCTCTTCTTTGAAATTTTCAGGCCAAAGTAAATTAGATTGAAACTTTTTATCTAAGTATTTAATGATGTCATTACTTTCGATATGAACTTCTCCATCATCTACCAAAACAGGCACAATACCTCTTGGATTAATACCTAAAAACCATTCAGAAAAATTATCTCCATTAACTAAATTTATATGGTGACTTTTCCATTTTATTTTTTTTTCGTTTAAAAATATTCTTAATTTTTGAGAACAACTGGATCCTTTGAAATGGAGAATATTAATTCCTTTCCAATTTTTTACTTCACTAGTTTTAATGTCAGTATCTAAAAGTTTTACCATAACAATTCTTAGTGAAGAATATATTAATATAGTTAAACATGAAATCAATTCAAGAGCCTTTTGTTTCTTATCTTTCTGAGAATTCAAAGATTAAAGCTAAAACTTTTTCTAAAAAACATAACTTGATTTTGCAAACGCCTAGGGAACTTAGAAAATTTAACTTTAATAAACTTGTGATTTGGATCGGTCAGGAAGGAAAATATTTGCAAGATCTTTCTATTAAAAATTCAAAGCCTTTTAGTCTAAATTTTGCTAATCATTTAGGAAAAAAAAATAATAAAAATCTACTTCAAAGGTGTTTTTCTAAATTCGATAGAAGTTTTTTAGTTTACGATCTTACTGCGGGATTTTGTTTTGATTCTTTTTTGATTAGTGAATTAGGGTTTAAAGTGAAAGCCTTCGAAAAAGAGTCTTGGCTTTATGAATTTACCAAAGAAAAATTAAAACATCAAAAAATAGAAAATATTAAAATTAAAAAAAAGAACTCGTTAGATGTTTTAAATGAAATAAAAGATAAATCAATTATTTATTTAGATCCTATGTTTGGAGTAGATAATAAAGCTTTTGCAAAAAAAGAAATGCATTTTTTGAGAAAGTCTATTTTTGATGATCCTGATAGGTTAATAAAAGCGTCGTTAAAATCTAAAGCAAATTTGATTGTAATAAAAAGACACAAAGTAGATAAATCTAAAATTAAACATATTCCATCATTTGAGTTAGTTGGCAAAGTTATAAGTTTTCAAGTTTTTGATAGAAGAGAAAGTCTATAACCATCTTCTAGTCTTAGAGGAGTATTCTTGCCAATCTTCTCCAAAGATCTTGGATAGTTTTTTCTCTTCATGAGTTATCCAAGTAAAATTAATTATTAAAAAAAATATAATTGTTACTAAAAGTGAAGAAAATGATTGAAGAGATATGGCCGTCCCTAATAATATCAAAACCATGCCCAAATAAATTGGATTTCTTGAAATTTTAAAAGGTCCATCGACTACCAATTTTGTGGGATTACCGTCAGGAATGAATGTTGTTTTCATCTTTGAGAGTTTTTTCAAAGAAATATAAACCAAAGCAATTCCTGACAAAATGATAAAAATTCCAAAGATAATGCTTAAATTAAAAAGAACTGGATAGGTTAAATAAAGAACAGTTTGTATCATTAGTGCTGATAATAAAATGACAGGAGGGTAAGTAATTTTCATTTTTAAATTATATAAAATTTTTTTTAATTGGCAGAAAAACTTTCTAACCAAAGAGATGCAAACATTCCCGCAGCATCTTTCTCTTTTTCATTATCTGACCAAGATATCTCACTATTTGAATCGATCTTTAATAAATTTATTTTTTTAAGATTCTCTAAAATGTTACAAATTTTTTTCTCTGCATTGCTTAAAGATATTTCAATAAAGAAATCTTTTTTAATTTGAGGAAAAATTTCTAAAAAGTCGTTGATAAGATCATTTTTTATAATCTTTTTTCTAGACTTGTACATAACGTAAGCCTGCAAAATTAAAAGATGTAAGATATTATTTTTATAAAATTCCATAAGACTTTTTTCATTTTTGCTTATTTTTATAACCTTAGGCTTATCATATTTATAAAATTTCAATTTTTTTACTTTTTGAATTATTTCGTCAGAGGTAATATTTGGCAGTTTTATTAATTCTGAATATTTGGCAGTTTCAATTACCTTTTTAAGGACTTCAATGCGAAAGGAAAGTCTTTTTTTATCAATTTCTTTATCACTAATATCTGAAATACTTGACGCAAACAAACTAGAGGAAGTTACGACTGTAGCTTTATTAATATTGGTCATGATTTTATTTCCTAGCAGAGGAGTGACCTCAAAAAGCCAAGATTTTTTGTCAGTATCTTCGCTCAAATCTATTAAATCTTTTTGCCAATTTGGCGCATGTTTGTCTAGAAAAGATTTTAGGTCTATGGGCTCTCCAAATTGAAGATAAGCATTGCCTAAGTAACTTCTAAAATCACTAATAGTAGAAAAAATTGATGATAAGTTTTCTTTTTTCTTTTTCTGACCTCTAGATTCTTTCAAATGTGATTTTCCCTCCAAGACTTTTTCATAGTTTATGGAGATAGGTAAAAACTTAACATTTCTTTCATCCATGTCTTGGAAGGATTTAATAATCATAGAAATTATCCCAGGTCTCGGAGTAAGCAATCTACCAGTTCTTGTTCTTCCTCCTTCGGGGAAAAATTCAATTGAATATCCTCTTTGAAAAAGTTTTCTTAAGTGTTCAAAAAAAACCTTTGAATATAACCTGTTTGGTCCAAAAGATCTTCTCATGAAGAAAGCTCCTCCATTCCTAAGAATCCTTCCTAGAAAAGGTAAGTTAAGATTTTTACCTGCAACGATTTGGGGCAACATTAAATTATTTGTATAAAGTTCATAAGACAAAGCAAGATAGTCAATGTGACTTCTATGAGAGGGTGTGTAAATCAAAGAATTTTCAACCGCCAAATCGTTTATTTTTTCTATGCCTAAAATTTCAAGTCCATCGTAACGACTATTCCAAAACCAATTTAATGCCTTGTCATAGAGGTAAATTACAGGATAGGAAATGTCAGAACATATTTCTAAAGCATATTTATAAGCTTTCTTTTTTTCATTATTTTCTAATTTTTTTGACCCATTTGAAGAAAGCTTAATCTCCTGTTTTACTGAGGATGAGTTCAGAATCGCATGTATAAGTGTTCTTTTGTTAGAAATATCTGGACCTATCTTAGCTTGCCTGTTTTTTCGAAATCTAGCTCTCAAAAGCCTATCTGTTTTAAGTACAAGATGAGCTGAACTTCTTTTTTGACTGAATATATCTTCTGTTTCCAGAGGCTTATGAAAAAAAACACTAGCTTGTCTGCCATTAAAAATTACTTTTAGTAAATTTCTTAAAAAAGATCCTGCCTCCCACGAGTCCCTGAAAATTAATTTTACCCAATGATCTTGTCTTTCAGGCGCTTTGCCCCAGAAAACGTCGACTGGAATTATTATTTTGTCTACGCTTTTGGAGTCACTAGCGATTTGATGTAATTCTCTAGGACTTCTTCTTCTTGGCTTTTGCCAAGGAAAAAGTCTTTTGGCTCCTTTAAGTTGAAAGAAATTTTTTTTGTTTTTTTTTGGTTGAGAAAAATTGTTTTGTTTAGCAGTTTTTATCAAAGCATTTAAGTCAAATGATGATCCAGTAGAAAGTGCATATATGACTTTTTGAGATTGGACTAATCTTTTGACATCTTCAGTCTCAAACTCAGCTTCAGGGCTTATTAGAAAATTTATCATCTTCTTTAAAATAACTATTTGATGGTATTATCCACAAAAATTTAATCTATTTAATAATGAAATCCATGTAGTATATTGATTTTACAATTTAATTAAGCCGAAGTGGCGGAATTGGTAGACGCGCTCGATTCAAAATCGAGTGCCCAAAAGGCGTGAGAGTTCGAGTCTCTCCTTCGGTACCAGAGAAAAATATGAATGAAATACAATTAATTACTGCCCAATCCTCTTCTTTTTTAGGCCCTCAATTAATCCTGATTGGTGGATTTTTTCTTTTTATTTACTTTCTTATTATTAGACCGCAAAACAAGAGAATGAAAGCTCAGAAAGAGATGATTGAGAATTTATCAGTCGGAGATGAAATAGTTATATCAGGAGGAATTGTTGGATCAATATTAAAAATTACTGAAAATTTTTTAACCATTAGAGCTAATAATTCAGAATTAACAGTTCAAAGGTCTGCTGTGAGCAGCGTTCTCCCAAAAGGAACAATAAAATCTTTATAGAGAAGTGAGATTTCAAGCTTGGAAAACTTTATTTGTTTTATTGGTTTTAACAATAGGCATAATTTTTTCTTTGCCAAATATCTTCCCTCCAGATCCTTCTGTTCAAATCACTACTTCAAGCGCTGGAGACGGCTTTTCAGAGAAATTTATTGAAGATTTGAAAAATAAAACACGCAATGCAGATATTAATGATTTGTTTTTTGAGAATAATGATAAATCTATTCTCATAAGAACAAAAAGTTACCAAGATCAAATCAAACTTAAAGACTTTCTTCAAAAAGAACTTAATGAAAATTTTGTAGTGGCTCTTAATTTGGCTGCTAATACGCCAAATTGGCTTAAATCTCTAAATGCAAAACCTATGAAATTGGGCCTTGATTTAAGAGGAGGGGTAAATTTTCTAATGGAAGTTGACACAGATTTACTAATGAAAACAAAGCTAGAATCAACCTCTTCTGTTTTAAGAAATTCCTTAAGAGAAGCAAGAATAAAAATTAATTCGATCAATGTTGATAAAAATAACATCTTTATAGATTTGAATGATGAAGAAAAAAAAGAAGATTTCAATAGAATAATCTCCGATTTAGGAATATTAGATGTGAGTCTTGTTCAAAACTCAAAGTATGAACTCTCATTTTCTGATCAAGAAATTGAAAATACAGTTGAATATGCTGTTCTGCAAAATTTAACTACTTTAAGAAATAGAGTAAATGAATTGGGAGTTTCTGAGCCCATTGTTCAAAGAGAAGGCGAAAAAAGAATATCGGTTCAATTACCTGGTATACAGGATACAGCAGAGGCAAAAAAAATTATTGGTAAAACTGCAAATTTAGAATTTAGATTAGAAGCAAAAAATAATTCATTGGCTTCAAGAGTAGAAACATTTCCTTATCGAGGACTAAATACAAAGTTAGAAAAAAAAATAATTATTTCCGGAGATCGTGTTTCTGATGCCAGTGTCGGTTTTGATGAAAACGGTTTTCCCCAAGTAAACATTTCCCTAGATTCAGATGGTGGGGCGCAAATGCATAGAGCTACTCGTAATAGTATTGGTACAAGAATGGCCGTTTTATTTGTTGAAAAAAAAATTAGTTCTTTAAATGAAAGTGAATTGAGCTCAATTAAAAATTTTTATGATAAAAAAATAATTAGTCTTGCAACTATTCAATCTGCTCTTGCAAATCAATTCAGAATAACTGGGCTAGATTCTCCCGCAGAGGCCTCTGAACTAGCTTTATTGCTGAGGGCTGGAGCTCTTGCGGCGCCAATGAACTTTGTAGAAGAGGGAACCATAGGGCCTTCGCTTGGGGCTGACAATATAAGACTTGGTATAAATTCTTTAATTCTAGGTCTTTCGCTGGTCTTAATATTTATGGTCTTTTATTACAAAGGTTTTGGCTTTATTGCAAACCTGGCGGTTATTCTAAATCTAGTATTAATTGTCTCAATAATGTCAATTTTGTCAGCAACGTTAACTTTACCTGGTATTGCAGGAATAGTTCTAACCATCGGAATGGCGGTAGATGCAAATGTGCTAATTTTTTCAAGGATACGAGAAGAGTTACAACGAAATTTAAAACCTTTGGAAGCAATTACATCAGGATACGATAGGGCTTTCGTTACTATTGTGGATGCGAATTTAACCACACTAATAGTAGCTTTGATTTTATATATTGTTGGAACAGGCCCTATTCAAGGTTTTGCAATCACCCTTTCAGTTGGAATTTTAACTTCAATGTTTACTGCGATCTTGTTTACGAGGATGCTTGTATATTTTGTTTATGGTCGAAGGCGTAATATAGAAAAAATTTGGATATAGACTTATGAATATTCAATTTATGAAATTTAGAAAAATTGCTTTGATCATTTCCGGGTTATTGCTTATTACTTCTTTAATTTCTTTAATATTTAAAAATCTAGAGCTAGGTCTGGATTTCACAGGGGGGGTGTTGTTAGAAATTAAGCTTGAAAATAACTTGAAAAGCCTAGAAGAGATTAGAACGCTTCTATTAGAAAAAAATATCAATGACTTCATTTTAAATTTTTCAGGTTCTCAAAACGACGTGATTATAAAAATACCTGGACAGATAGAAAGTGCAAACTCAGAACTTCTCAAATCTGTTTTACAGGAGAGCTATGACTATGATCTTAGAAAGGAAGAGTTTATTGGTCCTCAAATTGGAGAAGAACTTAGAGATCAAGGTGGCTTAGGATTGCTCTTAGCTCTGGTAATAATGACTATTTATATAATGTTTCGTTTTCAATACAAATTTGCTATCGGTGCAATTTTTGCTCTAATTCATGATGTTTTAATAGTTTTGGGTTTATTTTCTTTATTTTCTATAGATTTTGATTTGACTGTTTTAGCGGCTGTTTTAGCGGTAATAGGATATTCATTAAACGACACAATAGTTGTATCAGACAGAATTAGAGAAAATTTTAGAAAAAAAAGAAGATCAGAAGCTATTCCACTTATCGATAGGTCTTTAAACCAAATGTTAGGAAGAACGCTCATAACTTCTTTAACAACTTTATTAGTTCTTTTTGCCTTGTTGATATTTGGTGGAGACGCAATTCAAAATTTCTCTATTGCTCTAATAATTGGGGTAATCGCTGGAACTTATTCTTCAATATACATTGTGTGCAATACACTAATTTCTTTGAATGTGATTGCAGATGATTTGGCAATTAGAAAATCGGAAAGATTTGATGATGGAATGCCATGATTTATTTAAAAGAGCTTTTCACATCTTTTAGAATCGTCTCAACACATTTTTTATTTCCGGCAATTAAATGATGAGAATTATCTACGCATGGTTCTCCAAAAAAATTAGAAACATAGCCACCAGCTTCTTGGACAAGTAAAACTCCTGCGGCAAAGTCCCAATGTTTCATTCCATACCCTACAAAAGCATCTAGTCTCCCTGCGGCAACATAAGCTAAGTCAATTGCAGTTGAGCCAGTACGCCTTAGAGTTAGATTGTGACTGTATAGCTTTCTTATTACACTCAATGTATCTAATTCCGGCTCAATCTTACCCGAATGAAAAGAGTTACAAAGCAAAGAATTTTTTAGAGATTTAATTTTTGAAACTCTTAATCGTTCTTGATTTAGATAGGCTCCTTTTCCTTTTGACGCAAAGTATTCGTCGTCCCTAGTGATGTCATAGATAACTCCATGAGACAAAATATTGTTTTCATAGCAAGCTATTGAAATTGAATAGTATGGGAAACCGTGAATAAAATTTGTTGTTCCGTCAATTGGGTCTATGACCCAAAGTAATTCAGCATTATCTTTCCCAGATCTTCCCGATTCTTCGCATAGAAAAGCGCTGTTTGGAAAAGCTTCGCTTATAGAAGAGATAATAATGTTTTCAGCAATCGTATCTACTTGCGTGACAAAATCGGTAGGCCCTTTTTCATAAATTTTTACCTTATCCATCCTGCGAGAAAATTTATGAATTTCTTTAGCTGCCAATCTTGCAGCTTTTACAGCTATATTTATTTTTGGTTCTTTCGATTGCACAAAACAATTGTAAACTATTGCTCAAGTTACAGCAGAATGAATAAAAAAAATAATATTGATATCGAATTTATTTTGGTTGAACCATCTCATCCAGGAAATATAGGCGCTTGTGCAAGGGCTATCAAAAATATGGGTTTTAAAAAATTAGCTTTAGTTAATCCTAGAAAAAAAATTACCGAAGAAGCATTTCACAGAGCAAAAAGTGCAAAAGATATTTTAGAGAATATAGTTATTTATAAATCATTTGACCTAGCTATAGGAGAAAAAAATTTAATTTTAGCGACTAGCGCCAGAGAAAGAACTATTCCTTGGCCCACTTTATATGTGGATAAAATAAGCGATGAGGTTAAGAGTCAAATAAAAACAAGAACAACCAAAACAGGAATTGTATTCGGAAGGGAAGATAATGGACTCTCAAATGAAGAGCTTCAAAAATGTCATTACCATTTAATTATTCCAGCTAGCGAAGAGTATTCATCTTTAAATCTTTCTCATGCTTTGCAAATTGTTGCTTTTGAAATAAGAAAGATTGTTTTTGATAATAAAATTTTAAAGACAGAGGTTAGAGAGGTTGTCTCAAACTCAGAGAATGAGAAATTATTAGAACATTTGATGGAAGTTTTAAAAAAAATTGATTTTTATGATCCTAAAAGCTCTAAACAGGTTAAAACGAGAATTGATAGACTGATAAAAAAAATTAGATTAGACAAAATTGAAATGGGTATTCTTAGAGGATTTCTTTCTAAGATTATAGACTTTGAAAAATAATTCATTCTGATACAATCGATTCTTCGTTGAGTCCCCTTCGTCTAGCGGTTAGGACACCGGGTTTTCATCTCGGCAACAGGGGTTCGATCCCCCTAGGGGACGCCATAAAATCCGCTCTTTTTAGGTGCATTCTGTAAAATTTTAGTAAAAAAATGTACGATTTCCTTACGTTTTGTGACTTTTTAGATTCCTTCTGGTCAAAATTGCTGCCTTTTACAAAGTTTTAAAATACTTACAATAAATTGTATGAATGCTATGCATTTGTTAAATATTTATGAAACTTATGTCAATTGTTGTGAAACCATCAAAAGTCGAAGCTGTTAAAAGTGCTATTTCATCTGTAGGTGTAAGTGGCGCCACTATCTTAGATGCAAGAGGTTTCGGTTCAACAAAGGGGCACACAGACTCTTATAGGGGAGCTCAATATCAAGTGGATACAAATCCTAAAGCTATGTTGCAGGTCGCATGTAAGGACGAGAGTGTTAATGACATTATTGAAGCGGTTCGTAGTGTAGCTAATACCAACACTATTGGGGATGGAAAAATTTTCATCACAGAACTTTTAGATGTAACACGCATTAGAACTGGTGAAACCGGTGAAGGTGCAATTAACGGAGAATATTAATGGAAGAAATTAAATTTTCATTAGACACATTCTATGCTCTTATGTCGGGAGCTTTAGTTATGTGGATGGCTGCTGGTTTCACAATGTTGGAAGCTGGTTTAGTTCAGAAGAAGGATGTCTCTGAGATCGTTACAAAGAATTTAGGATTGTATTCAATCGCATGTGTCATGTATTTGGCTTGTGGATTTATTCTTATGTATCCTGGCTCAGCATTGATTGACGGAATTCTTCCAGGAATAGGAACTTCATGGTGGTTATCTACCGCAGATCCTATTGAAGAAATTGGTATACCTTATGGTATGGATTATTCACAACAGGCTGATTTCTTTTTCCAAGTTGTTTTCGTCGCAACAGCTATGTCGATTGTTTCAGGAGCGGTTGCAGGTAGAATGAAACTATTACCTTTTTATTTATTTGCTGTAATTCTTACTGCATTTATTTATCCAATCCAAGGTTACTGGAACTGGGGTGGTGGTTTCTTAAGTTCAGGTGGTTATTCTGACTACGCTGGATCAGGAACAGTCCACTTATGCGGTGCTGCTGCAGCGTTAGCTGTTGTTACAGTTCTAGGCCCTAGAAAAGGCAAATATAATGCTGACGGTTCTGTAAACCCTATGCCTGGGTCAAATATTCCATTAGCTGCTTTAGGAGCTTGGATTCTTTGGTTAGGTTGGTTCGGATTTAATGGCGGTTCAGAGCTTGTAGTTAGTTCTGAAGCAAGTGCAATTGCTGTAAGTCAAGTATTTTTAAATACAAACATGGCAGCTGCTGGTGGAGTGATAGCTGCATTATTAACAAGTTTATTTGCGACAGGAAAAATGGATGTCACTATGGCAATTAATGGTGCCATTGCCGGTCTAGTTGCAATCACAGCAGGTCCAAGTGCTCCTACTGGCGGAGAAGCCGTATTCATCGGTGCAGCTGGTGGTGTGTTGGTTTACTTCTCAATTCTTTTCTTTGATAAGACCTTGAAAGTAGATGACCCTGTTGGCGCAATTTCAGCTCACGGAACTGTAGGTATTTTAGGTGTAATGGTTGTTCCTTTCACTTCAGATGCTTCTTTCCTATGGCAGTTATATGGCGTACTAGCTATCGGTGGATTCACTTACATAGCAAGTTTAATAGTTACATTTATTATAAATATAATTATGCCAATCAGAGCAACTGATGAAGAGCAAGATGCAGGTCTTGATTCTACAGAAGTTGGGGTATCAGCTTACCCAGAATTCTCAGATTAATTTCTCCCTAATAAAAAGCAGGCAAGCCTCCCTTGCCTGCTTTTTTCTTTTTTGTTTATAACTAAAGTTAAAAGCTAAAATTAGAGTAATGAAATTTTTTTTCGTACCACTATTTTTTTTGTTTCCTTTAATTCTGTCCTCAACGACAGAGGAAGAGATAATAGTTACAGAATCAAATTGGCTTTTTTTACCTTCTATTGACCAAATAAATCAACAGGAAATAGAGTTATACAATTCTCATCATTTCAAAGAATTATTGAATTTGTCATCAGGCGTTTGGATAAGTCGAGGGTCTGGTCAGGAAAGTTTAATTTCATTGAGATC
>MDTE01033983.1_pt1 | contig 17427 bp, 21 predicted proteins | sample 811231 | NCBI WGS metagenome assembly MDTE01 (sample SAMN05326651, study PRJNA326480) | marine metagenome | isolation source: seawater | place: Indian Ocean: Red Sea | collected 2010
AATAAAGTCTTTCCAGTCCGAGCCATCAAAGATTCTTTCTGGATGGCTTGACCATGTTGCCACTCCAAGTTGATAATCCTCGATAAGGTCATAGTTTTGACCTACGGTTATGACAGGTTCGGTTGGAGCTTGTTGTGCTGTTGCTCCTGGTACTACTGCTGCGACTACAATAAACACTCCTAAAAAAGGAATCAAAAAAAAAAAGATTATTCATCAGTCACGCCCTCTAGCACTTGCGACCATGAACACTTTGATTACCAGGATGAATATACCGATGGTAGGAATAAGAGGTACAAGGAACTGGGTCGTAGCTTCTGTATCATCATAGACTTGCTGCCACCCTGCATCGGCAATCGGGATTGTACCCATCGTACTCCAAACAGAACCCAAGATCATTGGGGCAATAGTGAACATTATACCATAAGTAATAATAAATAGAATCACTGAGAATCCAAGGAAGATTAGTGAGCTCACGATTTTACTGACAGATAGATACTAAATAAACTTGTTATTTGCTCGGTACAGTAAAAAAATGAAAGTTACGTCCAGTTTTATACTTACAGCATTTTGACGACTGTAAGGATAACGACCGCAGCCACCACAATTAGCACAATTACCAATAAGGCAAATGCGTTTTGAGTGTCAGCGTTATTTGTTATACACTGACCAGCCCAATCTGTGCTGTTAGCTGGAGTTGTAGAATCATAACCAGGTAGGGTTGTACAGTCGGTGACTGAGTTTCCCAAAATCTGAGTTGAGATTCCGATCAAGATCGCAATGCCCACAAAAGCAGCGATCATGCCCATTAAGTTTCCTTCAACCATAATTGATTCCGATTATTTATGATATATAAGTACTGAGAAAACTCGGTACAATCAGTATTCTTTGGTCTGTTTTATATACACATACCAAATCAATATACCGAATGTTACTCCAGTCATGATTAATGCCCAGGAGATAAACTCCTCTGGGAATACGAAATAACTGATTGGCAAGAACATCACTCCTATCATAATTGGGTACACTACTTTTTGGTATTTGATGTATGTGAATAAGACAAAGATAGATACCAGGATCATTGAAAAGTGACCGCCCGTAACCCACTCAAAAGGTGCCAGGGCAAAAGAAATGTAGTCCTCACCAGCACCACAATTTTCCCACATATTCAGAGGCGAGGTATAATTCATGAAGCATGGAGTACTGGAAGGAACCACTATCTGCTCTTGAGCATAGGCAGTTGGCACATACTCAACCGATGAAATTGAAACCACGCATAGAAGAGCTATTGCGAGTATGTACCGACCACTCATGCTTTTATCAATATAAGGTTACCATTAAAGTTTGATTATGGTACGACTATTGGCTCAACTTCAACTGGTTCGGGTTCTTCAACAACTGGTTCGGGTTCAGGAGGTGGAGGTAAAACATCAGGTGCCTCATCGTATATCTTTTGAGCTGCGGGTGATAGTTGATCATAACTAATCTCACCTGAATCAACCGCTGCCTTTAGCGATGCAGAGTCAGGATATTTAGACATCAGTTGGCTGTCACTTATCTTACCGATGCCTCCAGTGACATCTGTAAATCCTCCTATCGATTCAAACCAGCCATTTTCATAAGCAAAGTAGCCGACAAATCCTACTAGACCAATACCCATGAATATTAACATGAACTTAAGCCAGGCTTGTTTTGATGTGATTGGAGTGTTGGTGACTTTCTTATGCTCTAAATCGGTACGCTGATATGCTGCCACCACGGTACCCATAAAGCCTGGGTCTGTACTGACTAAATCCTCCTGGATAAAATCAGAGACCCCTCTTAGTGGAGTTACAATCTGATCAACGTCCAGGTGATCCAAATAATTAATCATGTTTTGTGCAGCCTTTGAATATGGATTATCCTCAAACGGAGTAACCGCACCAACCCTGGAACTTTTATTGTATTCGGATATTTGTGCAATCAATTCATTAAGTTTGTGTGGAGTGAATGGTTCCTTTTCTTTACTGCCCAGGACTTTGAATATGCCTGCCAGTTTGGATTCAACCTTTGGTAATTGATTAGTCTCCAGGACAATCTCAAGTTCTTTTGATTCTGATGATAATGGGAGATAGTGTCTGATGTCATATTGTAAAATGCTCACCGTTCTAACTGCGGTCTCCCTATACTGTAAGACCCTTCTGCCGTCAATCTTAAAGGCGTACATCTGCCCATCCAACTCGGTCAGGAAGTAACCACCCAGGACGTGTTTAATCGGTACAAAGTGAACTCTGTTTGCTGCATCAGATATTATTGCAGTAGTCCATTTTGGTGAAAATAAATCACGTCCGTGTAGTACGCCCATACTGTTTACCAATCCATTAGGTTAATAAGAATAACGCCACACCCGTTTGAGCATGGCGGAGACTGAGGACGTAATTCAATCTCAATTTCAGATTAAAAAGGATGCTTTTTAGGTTTTTTCTTTGATGCCTTGAACTCAGAATATGAGGTGGATGTGTTCGATGATTGGTATTCGTTGTGGAGTTGTTTCTCAACCCGCCTCCATTCTTTTGATTTTTTCCTATGGTATTTTTTGTCCTTACTCACTATACTCGGTACAATTCAAAACTCTTTTAAAGATTTAGTAAAATGATTAATCATGGGTATTCCACAAACAGAGGCACAACACAAAGAGCTTTTGGATATAATTATGCAGTCCTGTCAAAGGAGAGAGGACATTCCCCTGGAGGACGGCACCGTACAAAAGAACCTGGTGACAGACCCAAAGACAGTTTGGTACAAGTCACTTCATGTTGCATCGTCCAAGTTGGGAAGATTTGTTTTTGAATTAGAGACTTTTAGTAACCTGGCAGCCCAGGCTCCGCATCACATGAGTAAGGATAAGGCAAAGGCTTTTTCTGATCAAATATTAAATCAGGTTCAGGCTTTCATGTATTCCCTGGACAGCAAGTCCTCAGAATCTATCCGAGACAACGGCTCCTCACAATCAACGCTCCTGGGAATGGTTGCACGCAATAAGATTGAACGTTCATACACAGTCAAAGATGAGAAAAAACGCTCTATGCTTGATGCAATGCTCGGTAAAGATAAAGAAACAGATATGGACGCTGACTAATCAGATACAACTCCGTCCAGTTTTTTTCTCAGACGGGTATTAGTAATTGCGAAATCATAATGAACAGCACACTGTTCCAGGCTTATCTGTTTAGCACTCCTGGCTTTATTCAAATAGCGGTATGCCTGGACTACGTTCTTACCATAGACAGTCATACCCTCTGTAAAAAGGTCGAGTTTTACGGCTGCCTTGAACGCTGATGCACCAAATTTCTTCTCAGATTCCTCAATAAACTGGCTTACAGGAACGTCACTGGTGATCAGGGTACCCTCAGCCTCAGCACATTTACTGCATATCTTATCCTCAAACTCCCTGGTAGGAGTTACAATAAACCGTAAAGACTGCTCATTCCAAAACAATCCAGGCTGGAATGGTTCTCGATAATCATATTTTATGGACTGGTTTTTGCCCACCTTCATAACCCAATTCCCTTTGACTACTGCCTGCTGTCGATACTTTTTGAAATCAGTGATCTTCTTTTTGTATTTGGTTCCAAACATTTTCTCCATGTTTTCATTCTCAGATGAGGAGACTGTCGTAATGTATTTGAAATCAGCAGTTCTAAGATATTTATCTAAACCAAACGAATAGTGATAATTCATCATAACAATGATCTTTACATCCTTACCTCCCTCCAGGTGGCGGATTGTGGTGACAGCACTCTTTACCATCTCTATTTGCTTTTTGTTAGCTTCTGCTCCCAGGAACGACACATCATCAAATATGAGAATATAATTAACGCTCTCCAGGGTTTGCAGAGTAGCCTTAAAGTTCAACAGATCTTCTTTGTAAAGTATCTTAATCTTGTATGGCAGTTCTGCTTTTTTATGAATATAATGGGCAATCGCCTTGGATAGTGTGGATTTTCCTGAGTGCATATCCCCTACGAGACCCACCCTGCATACATCAATTACCTTTGAAAAATTGATTATCTCCTGAACTGTGGCTCTAAAGGAGTGGTTTCTGACCATGTTTACCTGGTTCCATTTTATTATTTTTGGGATATTTTTCTCCTTGGCTGAGTGTTCAGTATTGAGTACTTTTACCTTAGACGTTACGGTCATTTAGAATCCTCCTCACCACCATCAATTCCCAGGTCGTCCTCCTCACCACCACGCATCCAATGATCATCTCTAAACTGAGCCATTTTTTGCTCCAGTTCACCCTGCATTAATAGACCCCAGATTTCAGTATCTCGTTCAAATTCTCTAACGTGCATCACTCCACGGATCGGTGGGCTAGGCACCACTCCTAAAAATACAGGGTTTTGTAGTTCCTCCTTAGTAATTGCGGTGAGTCGTAGTTTATTGGTTGCATGACATTTTGGACAAATCCAAACCTTCTGTGATTCAGGACTGAGTAATAATGTCTCCAAGCGATCAGGCATCAGATCAAATACCTGGATTTCTTCTTTTTTCGTTTCATGGGTGCAATCTTTACACTCGTATGTTGTGTCAACCTTGGAGAGTGATAGATACTCCCTGGTAGATATACGCACCCTATACTCAATAGGCAAAAGAGCGTTTGTTGCATTTAATGCACCGTGCATTAGGTTCCAATTCTTATCCTTGACTGCTGCTGCAAACTCATTCCTATACTTGTTATAGGCGGTATTGACATCTGGGAGCCTCGCTTGTGGCATCTAGGCACTCCTCCTGTAAATTTTTAAAAATTTTACACAAATTATGAAAGTTTTATGCGTAATTTCGTGTAATTTTTGACTTTTAGTGTTATTTGCCGTCATTTCTATATGAGATTTATAGACTGTTATATAATAAGGATTTCTTAACTTACTAGAAAAAAAATAAATTTGTTATCCTCGACAAATATCACTAGCGATATTTGGACAAAATCCGTGCCTAATTTCCTCTGCTAGACGTTTTATACAAAACATCGATTAGAAGTTTCACAATAATTGTGTTATTCAGGACTAGTTAATCAGGACTAGTCCTGATAAAGTGGTCTAAAGTACTTGTAAGTATAGTACTTTACCAGTAAGTACTATACCTCAAGCACACAAAAAGTCTATTAGAGAAACATAATGAGGTATATTGTGCTGCAATACCAGGGTCTTTATGGTAAAGACAAGGCAAATTATCTAAGGTATGATACTCTAATGGATGCCATTGATCATATACCTGACCTGAAAATACGCAAGTCAAAAGATAATGACATAGCTATGCTATTCAAAATATTATATCATTGTGCATTAAGACCAGGAGAAGCTATAAGGATAAACAAGGAGGATATTGATCTCGCAAATAGGGAGATATACCTGGGTAAGACTAAGACAAACAAGGAGGATTATGTGGTAATACCAGGGGAATTTGTCCAGGAACTACATGAATATTTGCAGACAAAGGCTACTGGCAGACTATTTCCTGGCTTAAAGTACAAGACCTTTTGGACATGGCTTTGTAAATTAGGAGAGATCTGTGATATACCAGCCTGGACTATTCCTGAGAAAAAATCAGGTGAGAAAACAAAGGGGCATATCTTTAGGAAAACTATGGGTAAAGACATGATGGCTGGTGAATATGGAGCTGCTGCAAAAGACATTACAGTAATATCAAAACACATGAGACACTCTAATATTGCGACAACGATGAACTCTTATCTCAAGGCACAGACTGAAACTGTTAAAGAAGCTTTTTGATCTAGTGCTAGCTCATTTTGTTTGGTATATAAACAACCAGGCGTAATTTTACGCCCAGGAAACACAAAAATTAATCTAGTGGTAACTACCATCCGCCCGAATGAGTCACACTTTTGCTGCATCTATGTTTGCCAGTTTTTCCACAGGAGCATCTCATTTTACTAATCTGACCCATTACATACAGCCTCCATAATATGCCAGGAGTCCGAATCCAGCAGCGAGTATTCCGAAAGTTGTCCATGCTGAGGCAGCAGCCATTGAGATAATTGTATCATATAGTTTCTTAGGTCTGTCCTGGAGTTCGGATTCCATAATACTCATCACCTCATCTTATTAAAAAGAATTATGGGGCGGTGAAAACACCCTCACATTCAGCTCTTACTTTATTCCATTTGACCATTTGCTCATCGGTTAATCCATCTATACCCTGGCGTTCATATTGATAAACCTCCTTACAGGTGAACTTTTCAAACTCCTCAACATCAGAATCCCAGACAAAATAAGATGTTACAATAATCACCAGGAGAATACCCATAGTGATGTAGCCTGTGTATTTATGGAGTATCTGCATAAATGGGGATTTGTTTGCGTAGCGATCTCTCAATATAATATACCTCTCTTTATTAGCATCTCATAGGCGTTAATAAACTCCAGGTTGCTTATCTGTTCACTCTCTACCCAGTCCACATTATTGTTAAACCAATCAGGATAAACCTTTGATGGGAGTTCCTTTATCATCTCTTTTGCCCTGGCATCATACTGTAATTCGGCAATTACATTATCCAGCCAGTCCTGGTATTTGTAATGCCTGGATTGATTTTTATCAAATTCAGTTGCGTTTAGTTTGATAATATTTGGTTCGATGTCAAGGTCTGCTGTGCAGCCTGATATGGCAAAAGATATGACTGTTGCAATACGTTCCAGGTCTGGGGATGTGTTGATCTCTTTACAATCCCTGTCAACAGATAAGCCACTGTAAGATATGATAGTACCATTGACAAAAGAGGATTGACGTGATTGATCAGCCCAGATATTTGAGACACGGAAATCATTTGCCTGCACCTCAATATTTACAGCCTGGATTTTATAATCCAGGTCAGGGTCAACCATCACCACTGTTTGGTAATCCTTTTGCTCATAATACTCCCAATGCTTATTCATTTGATTATTATCTCGCCTCAAATCATTATTTTTCTCAACAAAATCACCACTTACTCCTGGATTTGTGTTATCAAACATATCAATCAGGGTCTTATAGGTAGGGCAATCAGAGGTCATATTACCTCCAATCAAAGTCTCACACGCCTGGCTCAATGATATACTGATGAACATTTTAGGCTCAGTGGGCTGTACGGTTTTAATCAAAGCATCCAGGTTCTTTTGTAATAATTCGAGTTCCAGGAGTAGTGTGTCAGCCGTAGCCTGGAGAGCATCTCTAACTGAAACCATTGGTTCAAGCTGATCCTCTGCAAGATGCCACTCGCTCCTGGCTTGCTCCATTAAGAATCTAATAGAATCACGCTTTGGGTCGTCTAATTTCAGAGAATCTAATTGGCGTTTGAGAACATCATAGCGGTTGTAGGTCTCAGATACTTTTTGCTCCTGGCGTTCAACTTGGGCGTTCATCTCGTTTAATTCGGGAGTAATCTCATCAATTTCAGCCTGGTATTCAGCCAATCGCTCCTCCATATCTCCAATTTTATCATCTGCTCCCAAAAATAGTGCATAAATTGATAATATTGTTATCAGGAGTTCCAAGATTGGTCGTCCTCATCTTTTTTCAGTTCCTTTCGCATCTGCCAAACCATGTGATATGTTACTGCCAAAAATTAGCACCTCCGCAGACGAATGAACATTTTATGCACTCTAGCTCCTCCCTTTTCCAATGTAAAACAATATCCTTACTGCCACAATTAGGACATTTCTCCCTGGGTTTAAAACCAAAAAAATTACTCATATTCGATGCCTCTTTTTTACGTGTCTATTAAGCCAGGATTCTAATGTCGTTTCATATCCGCAGAGAGGGCAAACGTGGAGTGGTATCAATCTAATCGTTTTTGCCATGCCATCCCTCATGCCGTTTCATTTGGAGTTTAAAGTCTTTTTTACTGGCTCCAGCAATCCAGGTCTTGCACTTTTCACATCGCTCCATGTGTACAGCCATTAGTTTTCTCCAGGATTCGTGGAGAGAGATATTTTATTCTCCATATTATTATTTTTTTTTTCTAAATTATTATTATTATTATTATTCATTTTATCATAATGGTATTCTCTCTCTCCAGGAATCGTGGATATTTGCGGGTACATTTGCAGCAAATATGGTCTTAGTTTGTGAAAAGTAGCCACACCCACACCAAATTCCTTTGTAAACTTCAAAATCAAGTCACTTTCCTTTATTTCGCCTGCCTCTGCACACCATTTTGCCAGTTTGCGGAGCCTTTGCTCATCCAGGGAGTAGTTTGGAGCCTTTTCGACAGTCTTTACAGGTTTTTTATACATATTTGGAGTAGCTTCTAACCAATTAGGCATTTTTCATAATCGCCTCCATCTTTTTTACAGCATCCTCTTTTTCTTTTACCATTTTATCATACAACTCAAAAAACTGGATACCTTTATTCAATACATTTGTGATATATCCTGAGAAACTTTCTACACCTTGGATTTTTAACTGTTCTTTATTTTTTTCATAAATTGTATAATATTTTTCATAAATTACCTCAGATACGGTGATAGATTTGAATCCTGGTTTAGGCATCAAAGCCACCTCCGTTTGCTGAACAGTCAGGATTACCACATCGGCAGACTGGTTTTTCCTCTCTAACGTATTCTTTATAGGCAGTTTCATCACCCTTTTCTTTTCTGAATACCTTACGCCATACTCTATCAATAGTTAAGGCGGGAGTTAATTCATCAGGGTACAATCTTCCATCTCCCAGGTGATCGTACTCTTTCCAAAATACAATTAAGACCATATTATAAGATGATTCGGCTGGGTCTAATTTACCAATCTCAACTAAACGCCTTAGTTTAGCCTCAACGTTCCTGAAAAGTGTCTCTGAACTCATGCCTTTGCCTCCTCTGCTCTCCACTCATCAGCCAAATTTCGTGCCATTCTTCTATAAATTAATTCATTATCTGTGATGAATAGCGGTCTTACAAAATTAGCTTTATCCTCTTTGGCAGCTTGCCTGCGAGCCAGGACTTGATCTCTTTTTATCTTGGCGTGTTCTGCACAGCGATGCAGCTTACCGTTTGAATCTTTTCTGCATCCAGTCCTACACTTATCGACCCGATTGAAATAATCACGGGTAGGCGTTCCTGGCATCAGCTCAAACTCCTTTCATCAATTATGAAATATTTAGCCACTTTAAGATAGGTCTCAGCCTGGTCTTTTGGAACTTGATCTTTTTTATCATACTGCTCATCAAACCAGGAGACAATATTCAAAATGTCCTTCTTAGTGAATACGACTTGTTGAGTCAAAATGTTATCCCCCAGAGTGTTTGTTGAACAGGTAGTTTGCATACGAAATGACATGGTAGAATCCTTCCCCAGGAGGATTCAATACTGAGGGATAACTGTGAGAAAAAAAGGGAGGAGTAGGTACTACGTCCTAAAGTACCGCTACTCAATTCGACAACTTCTCCTGAGTTGGCTGTGTTCTGAGATAGGTTTTGGCATTTTTACCCCCCTTCTCAGTGTAAACCTCCACGATTAGAGGCTCCGACTCTGTGATCTCTCCGTCACGACTGACGGCAGCATCTAACAATCTACCGATTGTTTTTGGGTTGACGAAAAATCGATTATATTTTCCATCTTCGACATTATATGTCTCCTTTGTGTCGATCAAACAATAGTCTGTTAGACCATCCTTCCCGACATCTGCTGCTTTTGTATGAGGCGTTGTTTGTCCTCTAAACTTTTCATAACCAATTACAGTTATGGTTTTTCCCAGGAGTTTTGAGATGCCTGTTGCAGGCTTTCGTTCAGGTTCTTGTGGCAATGTACGATTTGGCATTTGTGCATTTTCACCCCCCATGATTAAAGAATCACTTGAATTTTTTACTGTGTAATTAAAAGCAAGATTATCTGACAATAAATCCTGGCGTTTGATGTTTGGGTGGCATCCCAGGATCATATCTTTGGACTCCAGGTCTGAGATAGACCAATAAAGTATGGCTTGAATGTGTTGCGTTCTAATTTCACTTTTTCTAATTTCACTTTTTCTAATTTCTCCCTGGTGATTGCATCCATACCACGCAAGATGTGTTCCTCAACTGGTAATCTTGGAGAGTGATATTTTATCCATAATCTTTTTGGGTTATTAGGAGCGTTTAGTTTTTTTCGTCTTATCATTTTTTCTTCACCTGTTTCAAGTGGGTCTAAAAATGAATAATATCTATAATCCTTCTCTGACCAATGATAGTCTAAAATCCAATCAAGTTCCGTAGATGTTAGATGGGAATATTTCAAAGTGTCTAATGCAATCATACCCTCTCGAACCCAGGCGACTACTGTTACAGATGTCTCCTTACGACCCTTGCGGGCTTGTTTTAAAATTTGTTTTCCCAGGGATTCGGGTTTTACCAAAATGATTGGGTCGTCTTTATGTTGCTCGCCTAACTCCCTGGTTCGTTTATCAAATTCTTCTAACTCTCTTTTCCTTTCAAGGTCTTTGACTCTCTCTGCTGCCTCAACCTCGAAAGTTTTCTCTAGTAATTTATGACAATCTTTGTAACAGATTTGATCAGAAGAAAAAGAAGGGGAAGGAGTCATTATCTTGTTGCCTCCAGTCCAAGGATTTGTTTGATTTCTCTGTCAGAGTATTCACCACTCTCGCTTAGAGATTCATACTTTTCCTGTATTGCTTGATCCATTTTGCCGTTCTCTACTGGAAAACCGCTTGCATCATATTCTGGCATAATTAAAAAAGAAGGGGAAGGAGTCATTATCTTGTTGGCTCCCTCATTCTTGGTAGGCTGGCGATATATGCTTGCTCCTTTTCCATCAACGTCTCAATCCACTTTGTTAATTCTTGGTAGTGACGTCTGTCTCTCCTGGAGAAGTAACCCATTTCCTTACCATACAGTTTTTCAATTTGTTCAACAAATTCTACCATACTGTTCATACGGTATATTACCACACGCAGTATTAAAGCGTTTATGTGAACGAAAATTCACAACACATATAACATATTGTACCGTACACTCGGTACATTGGGGCGTTCAGGTTATACATCATTATCTCTAAAGACAGAGGACTACAAAAGGATTAGAGAAAAATGGGATAAACTCCCTAGTACTGGTGATACTTTTACAGTCTGGGCATCAAAAGTCCTGGAGGGGATGTGTGATTTTACAAAGATTCAATCAGAGGTTCCTAACCTTTCTAGCTTTGTTTCAAGTAAGTGTAATCCCATACAAGCTACGAGACCCACAAAGGCGACAGAACCTAAAACTCCAATTACATCCAGGTAATTTACATCCATTTTGTATTGGATTTTTTACCTGATAATCCCAAGGCACCAGTTGATTTTTTTGAGCTTGCCAATTTTTCTAACTTACTACCAAACTTTTTAGCTTTCTTGCTACCATATACAATGTCCTTCTTTTTACCAACTCCGACAATCTTCTCTACTGGCACATTGCCTCTGAAATCTTTCCTAGGTTTCTTTGGTTTAGGTTTTGGTTTTTCGGTACGCTGTGAAGATACAATTATTCCGACAGCAGTTTTTTCTTTTGAGAATACAATGTTTGATTCATCTCCCTGTGATGCCACTGATTTTGTAACAGGTGACTCAGGAATACGGAATGTAAATCCTGGAGAAGCTGGTGACGTTCCTGGAGAACTTGGAGAAGCTGGTGACGTGGTAAATGGAGAATCCGCTGCACTTGACTTTGCTGTGAATGGAGAGCCAGGTGATTTTGCTGTAAATGTTGAACTTGGTGACGTGGTGAATGGAGAACTGCCCTGGGATTTTGATGTCAGGGCTGAACTTCTAGGACTGCCAGGAGATGTCAACGACCTTGAAGCTGGTGACGTTCCTGGAGATATATCTAATTGTTTGACCGCAGTACCCTTTACTGCTGACCCTGGAGATGTAGAACCTAACTGCTTTAACTCCCCTTCATTTCCACTGGAGAATGATGGAGTTCCTTTTGGCACCGCCTTTACAACCTCACTGTCTGCAATGCTTTGTGCAGCAGATGGAGTTGAGGTGAACGATACTGGTTCAGGAGTTGCAGTCTGTAATTCCTCATCAATGAACTTACCATCTTGCTCATAAAGATCTCTGAATTTTTTCAGGTCAATCTTCTCAGCTTCTGCGGTTTTACCCTGGGCTAAAAGATTGGATTTAATCTGTTCGGCTGTACGATAAAACATTGCGACATCCTTCTCAAATCTGAATGGGGCTGGAGCAAGTTCCACAGCACCAGTAACAGAATCTTTTTGGAATGAGTATAATGATGAACCTCTCTTTAATAGTTGCACCTGGAGTCCTTTGGTTTTACCTACATCGGTTTGGAATGTTTTCTTTGGAACCTCCTTACCCATATATGCCGAACCTGAAAACGCCTGGGCGACTCCCTTCTCATCTACCTCCTGGGGATTGAGAAACTCTCCCACCTTTTTACCTTCAATTACATTCTTGGCACTCTTTTGTTCTTCTTTTATGATTGCCTGCATCGCTCCAATCTTGGTTGGTGCCTTCATTGTGTCTCCGCTAAACATAACTAACTCCAAATTACTACCCACTCCGCCCATAGGTTTTAAGATTCCCTGGTAGCCTTCTTTTTTTGCCTGGGCGACATCTTGAATAAACTCATGCTTTTTTGGGTCAAACTTTTGAATCCGTTTAATATTAACACCCTCTTTTAATTCGGTTCTCAATAATACTGGTTTTTCTCCCGATGCCTTGGCAGCATCTATGGCAAACTGTAATGCCCTTTTTGGGTTTGGAGTAAAAAATAGCGTACCAGGAGGAGAGATTTCTGCTGTACGGCTTACGGCATATGATTCATCCCCTGTTGTCTTTAAGAGATGTTTGTAGGTTTGTTCTCCCGCTGCCTTGACATCAAACCCCTCTTTAAGAATTTGGGCAGCTCTCGAGTCAGTAACTCCCACAAAATAAATTCCCTTTCCTTGTAACCCTGAAACATTTATTGCCCTATCTGAATCTCCAACAAAATCATCAGCAGTACGCTGTGCTGCTTTTGCTGCAAACTCGAAATCTTTTACATTAAAATCATAATCGCCTGCGGGTCGTTGGTATTTTGTAGTATCTGTAAAGAACTGTTCTGACAATGAACCCTCATAGGCTCCAAGTTTTTCTTTGAATAATCCTTTTTGCTGTGCCTCCAGGGATTTGAATAATGATTCCTGTTCTGTGCCAGGTCGTACACTTTCAAAGGCTTGCTCCATTGGTTTCTTACTGAGCAAGACCTCATCAGCTTTTGAACCAGCCTGGACTATCTCCTGGACAAGCTTTGCACGTTCAACTGCCAGTGGAGTTATTCCCTCAATCTTTTCAATGTTTTTAGTCTCAGCCAATATCTTTTGCATCTCGATTGGAGCATCACCACCGCCAGCGACACCTCTTTGAAGCTGTCTTGCAGTTGTAGGAGTTATCTCTATTTTACCCTGGACTTTTGGAACCCCTCGTTGTAAGGTTCCATCAACTGATGATACCAGGATCCGTGATTTGTCTCCATAACCAAAAGTCAAAACTTTTGCAGAGGTAGATATTCCAGGAGATGCCACATCTTTTAATCTAAATGGTAATAGTTTCAATACGGCTCTACCAGGATAAGCAGTAAGATATTCACCCACAGTAGATACCACTCCATATTTTTTCATGTATTCTGCCTGTCCTGCAATTAACTGCTCGGCACTCTGTCCAGCAAAGGCTCCCTCTATACCAGTACCCATTGCGGTTTGCGATACCTCTATTGGTCTTTGGTCTTTTGATTCCTCCCACTTTCCAGTCTTAATATTATAACTTGAAACCAATCCTCCCAATCCGATTTGTCTCATAAATGGATCAACGTGTTGTGTAGCCAGGTTGATGATTGATGCCCCAACTGCTACACCCTCTTTTGCCATTCCTATTAAAATTGGATATGGCACAAACGCCTGGACTAATCCCTCCTGGACATTTTTTGGAGCTGTGTCTTTTTGTAACTGGTCAAGGAACTTGCCAGTACTCTCAACACCTTTTGGGAACCATCCGACATTTTGATCATATTGTGGAGTATCATATTGTGGAGTATCATAAGTGACCATCTGTGATGATTGAGGAGTTGTATCAACTACTCCTTTGAATCCAGGGTCAACTGGAACCACTGATGGGTCGTACTCACTTTGAAAATAAAGCTTATCGTTTTCTCTAACTACCTCAGTCTTTGTGGCAATGCCGATAGTACCGCTGGTCTCTGTAATTTTACCGCCCTTCATTAAATAATTGAATGTACCGACCCGTGGATCTGCTGCCTTATGTTCTTCTCTAATACCCCATGCCTCGGCTGCATCCTGAGCTTTTCTTTGCTCCCAGAATAATTTTGACTGCTTTACATTAACCTCCTTGGTGACAGCCTGCCTTGTTAATGTCTCCTGTAATTTCTTACCCTCATCTGATTTTGGATCGATCACTTTACCATCCTTGAAATATTGATTGCCAGTTGAGAACCCAGATTTTATTGTGGGCTTGTTAAAATATGTAGGATGTGCCTGAAATGATTTTGCCAGCTCCTGTTGCAAGGCTCTCTGCTGTGCCTCTTTAGAACCATAACCTCCCCAATTATTCGCAGAACTATCACCCGTTAACTGTCCAGTACTCTCGTCATAACCAGTACCCGTATATTTGCCTCCAAGTATTCCTCCACTTTCAACGATTGCTGCTGCTCCTTTGATTGATGCAGACTGTCTTTTTGCTGCTGCACGATTACGATTCTCTCTATCGATTATGGCATCCCATTGTTTCTGATTTCCTCCCTTGTACATGAACTGTAATCTGTTAATCTCTCTAGTTGGATAGCCCCTGCCAGGTCTATTCTCCAATGCTCTAGCCTGATTATACCATGTCATAGCTCCTTGACCCAAATAGCCTAATTCAATACCTTTTGGAATATCCCAAATATTGTGGTTCGTCAACCATTTTTGCTTTGCCTCTAACTCCTTGCGTTTGCGTTCCTGTTCTTTTACCTTCTCAACGTACTCTGCCTGTTCAGAAGCTCGTTGCTGGAGTAGTTCAATCTTCCTTTTTGTGACTTGCTCTTTAATCTCCTTTTTTACTGTGCTAATCTCTTTGGTGAACTGTCTAGCCTGTGCCAGGGCTTTTTTTGCCTGGTTTCTTCTAGCCCAGCCAGCTCGAGTATTTGATCTGATTGGCTCAGCGACTACTGCTCCATATCTTGCTATGTCAGCCTGGTTTCGTTTTTCAGCTTCGGTAATATCGGCAGTATAATTTTCAGGGTTTTCTAACGAGTCCAATTCAGACTGACGGGAATATACAAACCCCTGGGAGTATTGCAGCAATTCTTTTGCATCAGTCATATAACGTTAAGTACTCGGTACATATTCATAAAGTTAATGGGAGAACTGTCTATCATTGAGTTCATTGTTTATGCTGTAATTTGTTACGGTTCACTCATGATGCTTATCATCTCCACGATTAAAGACGTGCCTACAACTAAATCGATGGCAGTTCCAAGGGCAATGTATCTTATACCAGGAATGGTTTGTGCCTTTTTACTTGCTGGAGCTGGTCTCGATATTAACTTGGAGACTGAAACTACTACGGAGAACCAGGTACTTTTGCATCCTATAACTGGCGGAGAGGTCAACGTTGTAAATACTACCACTCAGACAAGTAAGATAACCCTGGAGGATTCAATATGGGTTGTAGTACATTATATGTTCTTCATTATATTATTGTTATATGTGATATTCCAAACCCTGATGATACTCACGAAACTGGAATAACTAAACTCCTCTAAGATATGCAATGATTGTCCTGGACAACATGATAATGTATAAGATCACCATGCCTGCTACAATTATGGATGGTACGCCCAGGAGGAATAATACCTGGAATACATACGTGCCAGTCAATAACAGGAATAACTCCCAGGCAATTCCCGCAGCAGCCGTGATTGGGTCTGTGGTTACACTGGTTTGGTTTGTACCGATTATGTTTGTGGCAGATGTATTCAACTGATCAACATCGACTGTATCTAATATGGTACTCTTAATCTCAGTACCCTCCCAGTTTTTAATCTCAATACCAAAAACATCGCCCAGTACAAACTGAGTTCCTAACATCATAAAGGATGCCGAGTACATGAAGATTATAATTATTAGTGGTTTCTCAATCATTTACAATCACTTTTTCCTCGTTGTAGTTATGACCAGCATTAAGACCACAGCCATTGCACCAAAGATTGCAGTAGGTAGTTCGATGATTCCAAAGTATGCAGTACCTCCTAATAGTATAAAGTTAAAGATTGCACCGACAGATTCATTGATACGGTTGAATCCAATCATTGAGATGATAACGATGAATAGTGTCACTAAATCTAAAACTCCAAATAACCCAGCCGTACCGTATTCTCCAGCCTTAAAGTTTGCAATCTGATCAAGGATTGGGAAGTTGTTTTGTGTTAAGATGTAAATGGCATTATCGTTTGTTACAGTGTCAGTACATTTGATTGTGATTACATCATTGTCCAGGTCTGTGAAAACAAAGGATGCTTTTTGATCCTGACCTGAGATTACTGTTGTACTCAAGTTAGTATAGTTTTGATTCGTCATGGCAAACTTGGAATCCAAATTACAATAGATATTATAATATGTCGGATGGATTACATCCAGGGTGGTTGTACCATCTGAGTTCTCAACACGATCAAATTTGATTTGGTCTATCTCCTGGGTATTGACTGCCTCAATATCAAATCCCTGGGTCACATTAAACGAGGTGATGGAGAGATCTTCATTGGTCTGTACTGTATGCCAATTACCCGATGCGTTAACTCCCAAAGGCGTTATAGTTCCAACTGTAAAGGTATAGTTTGCAGAGTAGGCTAGGTTAGATAAAGGCTGTACCGTTACAGTTGTTTGAGTATCTGATACCAGGATTGTGTCAGGAGTTCCATAAGGAGTTGTATAATTAATCATATAGCCCAGAACACTTCCCGCTGCATACGTTGGCTCAGTCCAGGTAAGTACTAAAGAGTTCTCAATAATGTTTGTCGATGTCAAATCCAATACGGCACCTGAACCCGTACTCACTAACGCATCAGAGGATGCAGCACCAGTACCCACCAAACTAATTCCTTTTACTGCATAAGTGATTGATGAATCAGGGATGATATTTGCAGAATCAGTATATGTTGTTGAGTTACTTCCTACAAACGCATAAGAACTGCCTGACCTGAATACCTCAAAGTCTGTAATAGCTGAATCAGATTGTGGCATCTGCCAGGTCAATGTAACAGCCTGGTTGAAAACATTACCGCCCAGTCCTTGTACCTGACTTGGTACTGCTGGACTTGTCCAGGATTGTGATGCTGCCGTACCTTCGGCTGCGTTATTTATTGCCGTCACTTCAAAGTTGAATACAGTTGAGGCATTTGATGGAGTTGTATCTGAATAGGTTAGA
>MDTE01144029.1_pt1 | contig 17409 bp, 17 predicted proteins | sample 811231 | NCBI WGS metagenome assembly MDTE01 (sample SAMN05326651, study PRJNA326480) | marine metagenome | isolation source: seawater | place: Indian Ocean: Red Sea | collected 2010
ACCAATTAAGATGATAGAATTTTCTGATTTTCAGTGTCCATATTGCAAGCTATTTCATGATGCATTGATGCCTCAAATTAGAAAAGAATTTATTGATACAAAGATTGCTTCAATTGAATTTTATCCTATGACATTTTTAGGCGTTGATTCTGTGAATGCTGCTAAAGCTGTGATATGCGCGCAGGACCAAGATCATTTTTGGCCATATCATGATTTACTTTTTTATATTCAATCTCCAGATAAAAACAATGGTACGTATAGCAACAATAATTTATTCGAATTGGTTGATTACATTAATAATGAAATTGGCTCTTTTGATAAAGCATTATTTAAAATTTGCTATGAATCTAATGATGTCTCAAATTATGTTAGTCAATTACAAAAACAAGCAGCTGATTTAGGCATTCAATCTACTCCAACGCTCGTAATTAACAATATTGCTGTGGCGGGCGTACAAGACATAAACGTATATAAAGAGATAGTTACAAAAATTTTATCTGAAGAAAAATGATTTTTTTATTAGGATAGAGTAAATTAATGTTTCCTATGAAATTTTCAATTAGACAATTAATATTTTTACGACAGTTTATTCTGATTATGGGTGTAATTTTAACTAGTTATTTAATTTATGTGAATAACCTTTCTGACTCTACTTTATCTTGTGGAAACGTAGGCGACTGTAATAAGGTGCAAAACTCATCGTACGGTTTTTTATTTGGAGCACCTGTTACTTATTTTGGGCTAGTATTTTTTTGTTTTTTAGCAATATTGTATGGAAATTATTTTTTAAGAAAAAATATTTTAAATGTCAACATTATTGAATTGGTTGGTTTTTCTGCATCTTTATCAGCTTTTATATTTTCCATGTATTTAACTTATATTGAATTATTTGTTATTAATGAAATTTGTATTTGGTGTGTATCGATAGCTCTGTTAACAACCTTAATTTTTATAATTAATTTCTGTTCATTGATTTTTATTAAAAAACATGTCGAAGATGATGATAAGCAATTATAATAATCAGTATAGGTGCAATAATGATTGAATTTCTCGAAGAGCAAAAAATGGTTTCCGTTAGCTTTGACGACCTTGATGTCCTTAGTGATCAAGATAAGGAAACTTTTGTATTGAATTTGAATTTTTTTGAAGAACAGATGCCTTTTTATATTAAAGTTCAGGATTATAACTTTTCCTTTTCTGGTCAATCTTTTTTAATCAACGGACGAAGTGCAATGTTGCCTGATTTAATTGAAGAAAATGAAAAAAATCATCAGTTGACTCTACTTGTCGAACGCAGCAATCGTTTCTACATTTATTTGCATCAATTCGAATCAGATTAGCAGTTACTATAATTGTATTTTTTTATCATTTATTAGGAAGAGCTCTTTGTCCTTTGTAACTATTTCATATATTCTATGTTTATTCGCTATGCATACCTTTTTTGCTAGCTATTACATGTCTGTAATTTCTGTACCCGAGAGTTTATTTGGTCAGACTGAATGGATTATTGGTTTTATCGTAGGAATTATGGGTATTACAGGCATGCTGACTCGTCCTGTGGTTGGAGTGTTATTAGATGCGAATTTTTCTAAAAAACTTTTTTTAACTATTGGTGCACTTGGTGTAGCTACTTCATTTTTAGGTTATTCTTTCACAGATGATTTATTTTTTGTTAGTCTTTTGCGATTGCTACAGGGCACGTCAACTGCAATGTTTACTACTACATTAAGTGTTGTTGTTTCTGGATATGTTCCAACTACAAAAAGAGGTATAGGTTTAGGAATTTTTCAGTCATCAAGCGCATTATCACAAGTTTATGCTGCATTATTTGCTGTTTGGTTAATTAGAAATTATTCATTAGAAATTGGTTTTACTGCCTCTGCATTTTTTGCATTTCTAGCTGGAGTTTTTGTTTTATTTTTGAAGATAGATTATAGCAAAGCATATTCGAAAGAATTTAATTTTAAAAATGCACAATGGATTTCTAAACATGGCCTGTATCCATTTATAATTTTTACGAGTCAAACTTTAACTTTTGGTGCAATTATTGCATTTCTTCCATCAATCAGCCAAGCAAGAGATTTAGGTAACCCCGGTATATTTTATGCTACATATGCTTTGACCATGTTGGTCGCTAGATCTCTTTCGGGATATCTATCTGATTTGATTGGTCGCAAATCAGTCATTATTCCTGCACTTTTTTGTAGTTCCTTTGCCTTAGTACTGATTGCTCTTGCACAAACACAAATGATGTTAGTTGCAGCATCTGTTTTCTATGGAATTGGCTTTGCCTCTGTGCAAGTCGTAGGTTTTGCTATATTAATTGATACAACTCCAGTGGAATATCATGGTTCAGGCTTAGCAACGTATACGAATGCTTGGGATGTGGGTGGTCTTTTGGGTGGGCTTGTTGTTGGCATCTTGATAGAAATTTTTAATTTTACAAGCGCTTTTCTTTTTTGTGCCTGCTTACCGATCTTTGCATTGTTTTTCCTAAAAAAAATTAAATTAAATTAATTTTTCCATCACATATGCTGACTTTGATTTGTTTTTATTTTTATAGTAGTTAATCTTTGTATTGATTATTACAAAACCGTTTTTTTTATAAAAGCTAATTGCTGCTTGGTTGTCTTCATAAACCTCAAGAGAAATTTTTGTAAACATAGAACTTCTTGCTAATTCTATGCATTGATCTAACAATAAGCCTCCTATTTGGTTTCTTTGATTCGATGGCTGAACGGCTATTTGAGAGATATGCGCTTCATGAGGGAATATCCAAACACCTGCAAATCCTAATATATTATTCTCTTGAGTCGCAACAAAATAAGATGCAAAATGATTTTTCAATTCTAGAGTAAAATTAATATCTGGGGCATTATGAATGAATGCTTTTTTTTCAATACTTTTTACACAACTTATATCTTCAAGTTTCATTGCTTGGATCTTTATAGGATTATTTTTTTTATCGTTATGAATTCTGGATATTTTCTTCATGCATATATGATATATTTTATTTATTAACAATATTGATTAATAGAAAATTTATTTGATTTTCTTGAGTGTAGATATTTATGAATCGATCTGAAAGCCCTATTGATAATGATGTTCAAGCAGAAGACAAGGTTGTTGAGCCTAATCTTAGACCAAAAAAATTAGATAGTTATTTTGGCCAACAACTTGTTAAAGATGAATTAATGATAGGTATTCAAGCTGCAAAAAAAAGAAATGAATCTATTGATCATTTGCTTTTTCACGGTCCTCCTGGTTTGGGGAAAACAACACTTGCAATGATTGTTGCTGAAGAAATGGGTGTTTCAATTAGAGTTACAAGTGGGCCAGCCATTGAAAGGGCTGGTGACTTGGCATCTATTTTAACCAATCTTCAAAAGGATGATATATTATTCATAGATGAGATACATCGGTTACCATTAACTGTTGAAGAAGTACTCTATCCTGCAATGGAAGATTTTTCTGTTGATATTGTCTTAGGAAAAGGGCCAAAAGCAAGAGAAGTTAGACTTAAGATAAATAAATTTACTCTTATTGGTGCCACCACAAAGTTTTCACTAGTTTCGCAACCATTAAGAGATCGCTTCGGTTCAACGCATCGTCTAGAGTTTTATCAGACTAAAGATTTAGAAAAGATTATTTCACAGTCTGCAAATGCCTTGGAGTGTGTTATTTCTAAAAAAGGAATAACTGAAATTGCAAAAAGGTCACGAGGAACAGCTCGAGTTGCTAATCGAATTTTACGTCGTGTTCGTGATTATGCAACAGTAGAAGCCAATGGTGAAATTGATGACAAGATAGCAAATCAAGCTTTAGAACGCATGCAAATTGATGATTACGGCCTTGATCAAATGGACAGGAATCTTTTGAAATCACTTGTTAGTGATTTTAATGGTGGCCCAGTTGGCTTAGATACATTAGCTGCAGCAATTTCTGAAGATAGTGAAACAATTATGGATGTTTATGAGCCTTATTTGCTTAAACTTGGTTTTATGTTGCGTACACCAAAAGGAAGAGTAGCTTCAGAAAAAGCTTTCAAACATTTAGGATATAAATACAACAAACAAACAGAGAACAATAATAAATCTCATCAAGCTAGCTTATTAGAAGATGAAATTTAATAGATTATTTATCTGGGCCTTAAAATTAAATAGGTTACTCTACCAGAGGCAATAAATCGCTCATCACTATCAAAGACATCAACCTGTACGTAAACTACAGTTTTACCTGCTCTAATAGAAGTAGCAATTGCTTTAACATCTTTTGTAGCTGCATTTAAATAGCTCACATTTAAATCGGTTGTTACCCATCCAGCCCATTCTTCATCCTGCGGCTTGAGAGTAGATGTGCATGTAGCTGCTGCAGCATCAATTAATGAAGAAATTGCACCACCATGCATTACATCTGTAAATCGAGTACCTAATTCTTTTTTCATTGGCAAAAGTAAAGTAACTTTACCTTTTTCTATCGTATTTAAATCTGGAGTAATTCCTAGCAATGCCCAATATGGAACTATAGCGTCTTTAACTGTATTTTCTAAATATTTTTTTTCTTCTTGCACCATTTTTTCTCCTTTACTCACTTCTATCTTATTATAAACAAATATATCAGATTATTGACTATGTAAAATTTTATATAATTCACTATAAATATTTTGTTCTTTAAGTAATTCTTCATGGGTGCCAATTTTTTCAATTTTGCCACTATGTATAATGACAATTCTATCTGCTAGTTCAATAGTTGAAATACGATGAGCAATAACAATAGATGTTCGACCTTTTAAGGCAACTTTGATTGCTTTTTGAATCATTAGTTCGCTAACTTGGTCAATATTGGCTGTAGCTTCGTCTAAAATAAGCACCGAAGGATTCTTTAGTAATGCACGTGCGATACTTATTAACTGTCTTTCACCTGAGGAGAGATTTTGACCCCGTTCTGCAATCTGAGTATGAATACCATTCGGTAAATTATTTATGAAATTATTTCCACCAATTGATTTTAGGACATTCATCACTTCATCGTCTGTAGCATTTTTTTTACCAAATGATATATTTTCATAAATTGTTCCAGAAAACAGAAATGGCTCTTGGAAAACTAAACCAATTTGATTGCGTAGAGATTGTAGAGCAACTTTTTTAATTTCATGATTGTTAATTAATATTTTCCCTGAAGTTACTTCGTATAATCGACTTAATAATGAAATGATTGTTGTTTTTCCTGAACCAGTTGGTCCTACTAATGCTAGTGTTTCACCTTTATCAATATTTAAATTAATTTTTGTGAGTACTTCTTGTTCTTCCTCATAAGCAAAAGAAACATTGTCAAAGCTAATTCTAGAGACCTCTTTTAATTCTATAGGATTTTTATCTTCAATAATAATTGGTTCGGTATCTAGTATTTCAAACACTCTATGAGCACCTGCCATAGCACGTTGCAATTGAGTATATTGCATAACTATGTCTCTTATCGGATTAAAAAATCTTTGTATATACAGCGTAAATGCTGTTGCTAAGCCTAATGCTTCTGAAATATTGAGAGACTGGTTATTTGTCCTAATAGCTATAATCAATAAAACAAGTATTGTTGTTGCGGCTGATAAAAATTCAATTATTGGAATTACTGCAGCCTGGAATTTTACAGCAGATAAATTTTCATTTTTATTTCTGTTATTTACAAACATAAAATCATCAAGATTTTTATTTTGACGATTCAATGATTGCACAACCTTAACTCCAGATAGATTATCATTAATTGATCCATTAACAATGGCAATCGCTTGTCGCACTCTAATAAATGCTTTTGCTGCATATTGTTGCCAGAAAATCATTATTATAATTAAAATTGGAATTGTCGCAATAATGACACAAGCTAGAATTGGATCAAGAATGAAAATTAAAATTATTGTCATTAATAATCCAAAAAGATCACCAAATCCATTTAAGAACCCAGAAGTCATAAGCTCCTGAAGGACCACCACATCAGACGTAGCACGAGAAACTAGTTTTCCAGTTTCATTTTTATCAAAAAATGACATAGACAAACGATTAAAATGTTTAAATAGATTAACTCTTAAGTCTAAGAGAATATTTTGACCAATAAATCCAATATTATATCTTTGAAAACTTTGAGCAATAATAGTTATTAATGTAGTCAGAATTAGCAGAATAATTATTATATTCAATTCAGAACTTTTTTCGGTGATTGATTTGGTTGAATCACTAATTCTTTCTACGCCAATGCCCATAATAAATGGCTGTAAATATGCAGCAATTGTCGCAATAAGCATTGAAATGATTGTAAGGTACATTCGTTTTTTATGTTTTTTTATAAATGGAAAAAATCTAGAAATAAGTTTCCAATTATATATTTCAGCATAGTAATCTACCCAATCATCAGCATGCCTTGCATTTCTAGTTCCTCTATCATTTGACCATCCCGAAGGTCCTCCCGACCAATAAGCCATCATTGCACCTCATTTTTTTGAGTTTTTTGATCGAATGACTGGCACAAATCCCTATACTGTTTATTGCGCTCATATAGTGCATCATGCTGACCTTGATCACGAATTTGACCATCTTCAATATAAATAATATGATCAAGTTTTTTCATCACTCTAGTTCGATGCGTAACAGTGATGGAAGTTTTATTAATTAAAAATTTTTCTAGCGATTGTTCTATTGCTAGCTCTGTTTTCAGATCAACAGAAGATGTCACATCGTCTAATATTAGTATAGGAGGATCAGCGAGCAAAGTTCTCGCTATCGCTATTCTTTGTCTTTGTCCTCCTGATAAACTTACTCCATTTTCTCCCACCCAAGTGTTATATTTTTCAGGTAAAGAATTAATAAAATCACTAATATGAGCTAAGCGTGCAACCTTTTCAATTTGATCTAATGTTGCATGTGGAACTCCATAACATATATTGTCTTGAATCGTACCAGGAAATAAAAAAACATCTTGTAAAACAACACCAAAAATGTTCCTTAATGAATCTAGTTTGATATCGTCAATATTTTGATTGTCAATGTAGATAGCGCCATCACTTACATCATAGAATCTAGGTAAAAGGTGCAACAGTGTTGATTTGCCCGATCCTGTTCTTCCAATAATCCCTACCTTTTGTCCTGGCTTGATTGTTAATGATATATTTTGTAGCAGCTTCTCTTGAGTGTTTTCTAATTGATAATCAAAAAATACGTTTTCAAAAACAATTTTCCCGCTTATGTCATTAATTGTTTTTGCACCTTTTTTATTTGCTATGAAGTTTTCAGCATCTAGAATTTCAAAGAGTCTAGTTCCAGCCGATCTAACTCTAGCAATATGATTAATAATAAAACCAATTGCTCGAATTGGAACTTGTAATAAAGTTAAATAAAGTTGAAATTCAACCAATTGTCCAACAGTCATTTGACCCTCTATGATTAGCTGTGCGCCAAAGTAGAAAATACATGTAAGAGATATTAACCAAATACCAGATAAAATAGGCTCATTAAATGCAATAATTTTACTTGATTGCAAGGATGAATCATAAAGCTCCTTTGCAACTGCATGAAATTTACTTTGCTGCGCTTCTTGTTGGTTATATCCTTTAACTAATTGTTGCCCAGCGAAATTTTCTTGCAAAACAATACTAGTTTTTCCTTGAAGTAATTGAATCTTGATCCATATTTTTCTTAAAAATTTTTGAACAATTGCTGCTTGAGTAGCTACAATTGGCATAAAAATAAATGCAATGATTGCTAATTTTGTACTCGTAGTTAACATTAAAACAACGGCTGTGATTCCTAGCAAAATAATATAACTACCACGCATTATTGCCATACTAATAAAAAAACGAATAGATTCTATGTCTTGAGTGGCTCGAGACATTATATCTCCAATCTTTATTTGATCATGATATCCAAAATGCATATGCTGTAAATGATTAAAGAGTTGATTGCGTAGATCATATGCAACAATTTGAGATAATTTTTCTGACAAGTAGCTTTGCGCAAAGATAATTGCACCACGACCAATTGCTAAACTAATTAAAGCAATACTGGCCAGAATGATTGGATTGCTAAAACTCCATTCTAAAGAAATATTTTTCTCTTCATTAAAAATCAGATCAATGGCTATTCCGATCAGTTTTGGTGCTAAAAGCACAGCAATACTTGCAAGTGTTAAGCTCAAAAATCCCCCAAAAAAAATTTTTGGATAACTACTTACATGTTTTATGATTCTATAAATTACTTTTGTTTTGTTGTCTGTATTCATATAATTTTTTCGGTTAATCGCTCCAGCACATGGTATGACATTGGATGTATTATTGCATTTGCTTGCTTTCTATTATTGATCCTCCAATTTATAAATTCAATTACAGCTCGTAATATTGATTTTTTAGCAATTTCTAAGATGTGCTCAAGATCTTTTTCATATTCGATTTTTTTCGGTTCTAATTTATCTGCTAAAAATGTTGCCCATGACCAATTTTCAAAATTATAATGCCCAGTTGTATGCCAGTGTACTGTGAATAAAATGTCATTATCTTGACAATCTAATTGCTTGTTTAAAATATAAGCTCCTACCTGACCATGAAGTAAAAAAGGTGCTTGTGCCTCCTCTTTGTATGCAATTAAGTTGTTTGTTTCTGCTATTTTGAGCAATTCAGTATTTTTTTTGTCTTTAGCAATATCATGTGCTAGTGCAGCAAAATAGGCTTTTTCTTCATTCAAATGATGTATCTTGGATAATGAAGCAGCGAGGTCAGCAGTTCTTTGCATATGTTCAATGCGCGCTTTTGGAACATTCTGTTTTTTCCAATTTTCTAAATTATCAATTTCCATGTTCTGGACGCATTTTTTTTAGACGTTCAATCCGTTGTTCTAATTTTGGGTGAGTTGCAAATAAACCACTCATATCACCTTTTAATGGATTTGCAATATATAAATGCGCAGTGGCTTGGGGTACAGGTAATCGTTGATTGTAAGTTGAATTATGAATTTTTGTTAATGCAGCAGCTAAATCTACTGGAGATTCTGAAAATATTGAACCATCCCAGTCTGCTTGAAATTCTCTTGAACGGCTAATGGCAAGTTGAATAATAGTTGCAGCTAAGGGAGCGATAAGAGCAACGATTAAATTTGCTCCACCATTTCTTCGACCAGAGAACCAAAAACTCATCCATGCAATTGTTGAAATCGCACCAGCAATTGCAGCAACCATTGTTGAAATTAAAATATCTCTATTGGCTATATGTGCAAATTCATGACCAATTACTGCGCGAAGCTCTTTGTCATCTAAAACTTGCATAATTCCTGTGGTCACTGCAATGGCTGCATTATTTGGATTTCTCCCAGTAGCAAATGCATTTGCCTGAGGAGAGTCCATGATATATACCCTAGGTAATGGTAGAGATGCTTTATCTGCTATTTCTTCGACCATACCAAATAACTTTGGATTGTCTTCTCTTGAAATTTCTTTTGCATGTGAAATTCTTAAAATTATACTTGCTGAATTCCAATAGGAAAAGAAATTTGTAATCAAGGCAAAAACAAATGCAAATAATGCACCTTGTGGTCCAGCAACTGAACCTCCAATTATTACTAGCACTCCTGTGAGCGCAGAAAGTAAAATTAGAGTTTTTAAGTTATTCATTTTGAACTAACTAAATATTTATATGCCAAGTTGTTGGGCAACTAATTCTCTATGATGTTCTGTATCACCCCATGCCAACTCTGATTTTTTTTGCCTTCTGTAATACAGTTGGATTTTGTAATCTTTTGTGAAACCAATTCCACCATGAATTTGTTGACCATGAGCGACAACTCTTCTTGATGCATCAGAAACCCATGCCTTTGCCATATTAACTTGCATTTGTTTGTCTTCCTGATCAGTATTAATTGCCCAGGCAGCTTTATACATAATAAATCTTGAGCCATCAACATCAGTTAACATGTCTGCGCATTTATGTTGAATCGCTTGAAAAGAGCCAATCGGTCTACCAAATTGCACTCGTTCTTTTGCATAGTCTACGGAAATTTCAAAATCCATTTGAGCGAGGCCCACTAAGTACGCAGCCTCACCAACTGTGTATTTTTGAAGTACTGATTCAATAATCGCCCAACCATTACCTTCTTCTCCAAGCAGTGAACCTTTGGCATTATTTAATTTAACTTCACATTGCTTATCTCTCGCAATTGTTAATAGTTGTTCAATTTCTACTCCATCTTGATCAGTAGGCACTATTGCTAGTGTTGTTCCTTTTTGTGATTTACCAGCAACAATTACATAATCTGCAACATTTGCATCATAGATGAATAGCTTTGTGCCATTAAATGTAACTTCGTCACCATTGACCTCTGCAGTAGTATCAATGCCCTCTTCATCAAATCGTGCTGATGGTTCTGTAAGTCCAAGTGTAAAGATTGCTTCACCTGAGGCAATCTTTGGCAGGTATTCTTTTTTCTGATCTTCAGAACCTGCTTCAATAATCGGAACTGCACCACCTAATACTGATGACATGAATGGACCCGGGACAAGGGCACGTCCAAATTCTTCCAATAAAACACAGAGATCAAGAAAATCAAATCCTGCTCCACCATGTTCTTCAGGTATTAACAATCCTTGCCATCCTTGTTCTGCCATTTTTTTCCATAACTCAGGGGAATATCCTAGTTCATCTTCTTCCATTTCTCGTACAAGTGTTTCAGGGCATTCATTTTCTAAAAATTCTCTCGCAGAATTTTTTAATAATTCCTGTGTCTCTGTTAGACTAAGATCCATGATTCTCACCTTAATTTCATTTTTCACAATTATGCAGAAAGATAGCCAATGACCGCACAATGCTTACAATAACGCAAAATGCATGGTCCAGACAAGTATTTTTTTGAAAATTAACTAAGAGGATTTGTATTAAATTACTTTTCCTGGTTCAATTCTTCATTAATTATGGCAGCACTCATTTCAGAAATTAAATCAGTGCCAACTTCTCTTTTAATTTGATCCATTTTTTCAACTAATTTTTCATTTTCTTCACTAATTTTAGACAGATGCTCTTTAGTAGTCTCTGCTAAGATTTTATAATGATTTTCTGCTTTTGTCGGTAGCTTTGCTTCATATGATTGCCCAAAAACACTGTATCTTTGATTGTCTAAATATATTAATGGTCGCGAATCGACAGAACCTAGTTGCCAGTTTTGATCAAACGATTTTGGGTCGACCAGAATTTTTTTAGGATAGGCAATAATTAGCTCATGATTTCCAATTTTCTTTATATCATGAACCTCCATTTCGACCCATGCACAACAACTTTGTAATAGTGGAGCTGTTATTGTAATGGGTGTAAAAGTTTCTAATTGTAAAAAACTTATTTTGTCCATTTGTTCACCAGAGTAATTACCTAAATATGCAACATAATGCAATAAGGAAAGCGTAGGAATATTAATTGCAAATGATTCTGCTGCTTTAATGATATCTAATGTGAATCGAGATTGTTCAATACTTACCGCAATATATGGAGGTTCTGTTGAGACGTGCATTATTTTTGACGCAGGCATGATGTTGCTTTTATCTTTATATTTTGCTGTTAGTAAACTGACCGGTGAACAACTAAACATATTATTGAGTGCATTAATCTCTCTTTTTTCTATGTGGCTTGGCATAGGTGAATAGATTGGTTGAATGTTTTGCATATAATCTCAATTTGTAAATAAGTTATTTATAGCTTATTTATATAACATAGTCATTATATAATAGCACTTAATAAGCTATTTATGAAATGAACTACTGTGACCAATGATTCTGATCTTATTAAAGAAGCTCAAATTACTGAAAAACTAATTCTTGCTGCTCAACAAGGAGATATGGAAGCTTTTGGCTCCCTATATGATATGTATTTGCCTCGAATTTATCGATATTGTATAGCTCGTGTTAGAAATGCTGCTGAATCAGAAGACTTATCTGAAGAAATTTTTATGAAGGCACTAACAAATTTACATAAATTTAATTGGAATAACGCTATTGGAGGCACAAATCCATTTATTGCATGGTTGTTTAGAATTGCTCATAATCATGTTATCTCTTTCACTCGAAGACTTTCCAATAAAACACCGACCACAGAATTAGGAGAGTGGATTCCTGATCATGCGTTGAGTCCTAGTCAACAAGTCGAATCACAGATATCTATAGATGAGGTTTTTGCATTTGTACAAAAATTGCCTAGTGCTCAACGTGATGTTATTATGATGCGATTTAGTGCTGGTCTTTCTATTGCAGAAACTGCGGCTGCGCTAGATAAGAATGAATCGAATATTAAGGTCTTACAGCACAAAGGCGTCAATGCTTTAAAGAAGATGATGCAGGAACTTGATAATAATGAAGATAATGAAGCATCAGAGGAGTCAGTTTCATGAATGTTAATTATTTTTTAAATTTCAAGTTAACTTTTTATGCATTACTACGTTTACATAACTGGACAACAAATAAAAATTATTTTTGTTTGTCGGTTTTTTTTGATTGTAGGGGGAACCATTGTCAAAAGATTTAAACAACCTGCGTAATACTTCTGATTTATCAGAAGTTGAAATGATCAATGATGCTATTGATACTCTCAATGCACAAAATGTACATACTGATCTGAATCAACTATCAGAACAGGAGTCATTTGTTCGAGTGTTGCATAACGTGATGCATCAACCGGCACCTAATCAAGCGTATAAAGTACGTTCTCGTGCATTTCTCATGCAGAAATTTAATGAAGAATATGCTAAACGCAGCGCAATGGTATCTTTCGTTCAAGTAAAACGCAATGTTATTGATTTGTCTAAATTAGTTGCACGTTCAGCTGTGTTAGTCCCAATTGCTGCATCAGTGGTTTTTGCCTTCGTTGGTGGGTATATGTTTGGTAATGATCCCATTGATGATGTACAAACTGCAAAAATAGTTACTGATAATGCAACATCTGTAATTTCCTCTCCAGAGAATCAATTACACAAATCAAATATTGCAGGCATTTCTCTAACAACTAACACGCCAATTGACAGTGTTTCCTCCCCTCAGTCTGATGTAGAGCAAAGTACTGATGTACAATCTGTTGCTCCAAATCCTCAAGACAATTCAACTATGTTTGTGTCTGTCGCACCACAGATGGCACAACAGTTAGAATTGCTCCAAGGTTCATTATCTAAGATTGCTAACCTTGCGGATAATGATCAATCGATAGATTCTGCTCTTTTGCATTCTCTGACTGGTAATGTACATGCGATTACTAGTTATATTGCTTCAAACGATGACATATCACCGACATTTGTTATGCAATTTTTGGAAACAACCACTGGTGTGATTTCTTCATTAGCAACAACTGGTAATCCATCTGGTGATTCAGTGTATGTGTCTGCTGATCTTGCTACACAAGAAGGTATTATTACAGTAGCAAAATATTTTGATGCAAACCCAGAGGCACTTGCAATCTATGCTGCAAATAACTGGTAAAATTTTTTCAAACATGTCATAGTGTATTTTATTCCTTGAATTATTAAGGTGAGAATATATGAGCAATGCCAACCAAGTAAATGAAATTATATGCCCAACTAATTGCCAAGAACTTCATCCACGTTGGAATGGTGCTGATGGGGTTGATGATATTACTAAAGCAATTGGCTTTCTTTGTCATCGATGCCACAGGGAATTTAGTCCTCTAGCTGCTAAACATCACCTTGCTCAATTTACACAAACAACCCCAGAACCAGAAACAACCTCAGAACCAGAAACTACCTCAGAACCAGAAACTACCTCAGAACCAGAAACTACCTCAGAACCAGAAACAGACAACTAGTTTTAGCCTTTTTTTGTTCTCTGCTATCGTTTTTTGAATTATTGTTTTTTCTTATTAATTGCTCTGTACCTTTAGGGTAAATTTTAGTAGAGTAAATAACTGTATTCTAGAAGGAGTTCTATCAAGAAAAAGTACATAATTTATGTTATTTTTCATTAACCTTTTTGGTATTGATACGTTCTTCTTCTTGTAACCGAAGGTATTTATGCCTTCTGTTCTCTACGTTTTGTAGAAAATAACAGGTTACAACGAAGTAGAAAAGGAGAAAAAGTTGTTACGATATGCCGGTTACGGTGCGACGTGTCGACTGATGACGTCTCGCTCGAGCGGCGGTATCAGCCCGTCAAGCCAGGTATACTGCGACGGTTTTTTCAAATTAGAAACTTCAAATAGTTTAGTTCGGAATTGCAAAATAATTTTAAATTCGTTTTAAACATATTTTGTAGTTCTCATTCTTAAGGAATGAAAATTGAATACTTTTAAAAAATTTGCTATTCGATTTGCTGCTGTTTCAGCTGCATTCGCTTTAGCTTTTAGTTTTATGGTTTCATCTCCAAAAGAAGCAGACGGCGCGGCTCACACGCTTACTGCTGGTGCAGGTCTGACTGCAGCTTTAACATCTACGTCAGTCCCAGCTTCCGCAGTACTTGTTGGACTTGATGCTGTTGGTGGTCAGGCAGCTCTTTCAGCTGGTAACACCATCACATTAGTTTTGGGTGCAGGCACTATCATCAATACTACTAATTTAGTAGCAGGTGATATTACTGTAGCTCAAGCTGCTTCTGGTGGTAACACAGCTGGTTCAGCAACTGCTTGTTCAGCATTAACAGATAATGCTACAACAAGAGAAATTGTTTGTACACTTGCAGCAGGATCACTATCAACTGGTGGTGGTGGTGCTGGTAAGGGTGCTATTACAGTTGCTATGTCAGCTTCAGCTGCTGGTAATGAAATCATTCATCCAAATGTTGCTAACGCAGCACAAACTTTGGATGCAGACCCATCCTCAGCGGATACTGGTACAGCGCTTGCTAACTTAAGCATAGTTGCACCAACAATTGCGTTGAGCGTAACATCTGTAAAAGCAGACAATGTTTCTTCAGCTAATGTAACTTTTGGTACATCTGCTGATGTTACATCTGGTGGTGACACCATTACTGTTATTACAGACGCTGGTCAATTCTTCTTAGGTGATAACGCCGATGCTGCGTCTGACCTATTGAATAACTCAAGCCAGTGGGCTCCGAACCCATCTGTCTCAGCAGGAACTGTGTTTACTAACACTTTGAATGCTACATCAGATGCTTCAGACCCAGATGACACCATTTCTATTCGATCTGGTTCAACTGGTACAGGTACAATTAAGGTATATATCACACCTAAGGGTGGTGGTAGTGCTGTATTAGTTAAGCAACTAAGCATTACCTTCACAGCTGCTACAGCTACTCCTGTGTTAACTACATTGACACTAGGCACACCTTCACCAACTGCTATTGCAGGTTCTGGTGGTGCTGCTTCAACAATTACAGTTAACTTGAAGGACCAAAATGCTCTAGCGGTTGCATCCGGTAAGACTGTTACAGTTTCAACTGACGAAGGTGTCATTGACTCTAACGGTACTACTTGTGATACTGACGCTGACGGTAATAAGGACACCGGTTCTGATGCTTCATGTACATTTACATGGACTGGTACACAGGTTTCTGTATCCCTATGGGGTATTGGTAACACTGGTACAGCGACTGTAACCGTTAAGGCTACACCGTTTGGTACAACCACTCCTGTTAAGTCCACAAAGAGTGTGACTTTGACTGGTGGTTCTGTTTCAACATTGTCACTAGGCCTATTTAATAGCACTAGTGCAACATCAGCTCCAGCTGCTTACGTTATCAAGAACGTTGATGACCAAGCTGGTGCAGACAACACTTCTGATGAAATTGTTGCTGTTGCGCAAGCTCAGGATGCTAATGGAAACTACATTATTCCATCAGGAAATGTTACTTTCGCATTAACAAACTCAGCTGGTTCAGCTGTTAACAGCATCTTGAAAGCTGCTGTTGAAGACACTACAATTCAAGCTGGTTCAGCTTGTTCAGTGTCAGTTAACAATGTAACTGGTAAGTGTGTTGACGCAATCGAAGCAAACGCTAAGCTTAAAAAAGCTGGTGCGATTGCTGTTCTAGATGTTGATAAAGCATCTACAGCACCATTGGCTGCAGGTACATATACTGTAACTGCTACACATGGTAGTGGTTCAACAAAGAAAACTGCTACAGCAACATTTACTGTTGGTGCAGCAGCAAGTACTGTCTCAATTGCTGATATTGCATCAACAACTGTTGGTGGTACTACATCCATCGTAGCAACAGCTAAGGATGCTTCTGGCAACCTTGTTGCAGATGGTACACAAATAACAATTTCAGCATCAAGTGCTAACTTGTTACTTAAGACATCTACTGGTACTACTGGTAGTGCAGTAACAGTTGGTTCTTCTAACGGTGCTGTAACTGTTACAGGTATTGGTTTACTTGCTGGTAACTCACAAGTTGTTGCAACTACAGGCACCAAGGTTGGTAGCGCATTGTCAGTTGTAACCGGTGGTGAAGCTGGTGGTACACTAGACAAGAACATCCCAGCTGGTGGAAGTGGTTCAGTTTACTGGTCAGGTGGTAGCGGCATGGTTGCTGCAGCATCTGCTGGTGGTTGTGACGCTTTGACAGTTGCTGGTGATAATTCATCCTTCAGCGGCAAGGTTGTATACGTTGTAAACGCTGCATTTGATTCTGTTAACGCAGACTTCAATGCTCTTTACTCTGTTGATAACCTAGCTAAGGGTGCTTATGAGTTGACCTGTAAGGCAGCTTCATAATAGTCATAATGTGGATGTGTGATGCACATGTTGCATCACACAATTCACTTTAGTGCACCCTATATTTATATGGGGCGCGAAGGGAAATAAAATGAACTTCAAAAAATTGATGGCTCGCATTAGTGCTGGTTCAGCTTTAGCTGCACTTGTACTTAGTGCTGGTCTCGTTTTCAGTTCAACTGCCAACGCGCAAGCCCCGATGACCGTATTTGGTGAAGCAGCTGCTTCTGATACTGTCGGAATTCTAGTTGACGGCAAAGCATGCAAGAACGCATCTATTAAAGCTGATTCTGGTTCTTCAACCGGTAACATCTTTCTTGGATACATCGATCTTGGTGAATGTGGTGCCGCAGCTGGTTCTTCTGTCGGTTTTTCATTAAACGGCTCAACAACTAGTGCGACGTTAACATGGAGAGCTGGTGGTGCGCCATCTGATGCTAAGGGTATTACTCTTACATCAACAGGTGGTGCTGCTCCAACAGTTCCTTCTACAGGTAATGCTGGATATCTTGTTTCACAAGGTTCTGGTAGTACATGGTTAGCTTTTGCACTCGGTCTTATGGCTGTAGGTCTTGTTGGCTCAACTAGAATGGTTTCTAATCGTTCTAAATAGGTTGAACCTGATTTAAGAAGTGTGGTTTCCTAGTGTAATGCTAGGAAACCACTTTTTTTATATGCTGTGTTTAAGATGACATTTGTATATAATATCTATGATAAA
>MDTE01114282.1_pt1 | contig 17406 bp, 25 predicted proteins | sample 811231 | NCBI WGS metagenome assembly MDTE01 (sample SAMN05326651, study PRJNA326480) | marine metagenome | isolation source: seawater | place: Indian Ocean: Red Sea | collected 2010
GACATTTGCAAAGAAAGACTTGTATGACTTTGATCCTAAAAGTCCAAGTAGATCTTTTGCAACACCTCGTTCTTGGTCATTTGTTTCCGAGTTACTCGAAGATGATGATGACGAGAATACCACTACCGACTTGGTAAGTGGTTCAGTCGGCGAAGGACTTGCCGTAAAGTTCATGGCGCATCGTAAGGTTGCTTCAAAACTTCCTGATCCAGTTGACATTTTAAATGGCAAGGTGAAGGATATTGAGACCAAAGAAATCAGTGCCATGTATTCCTTAACGGTCTCTTTATGCTATGAACTAAAAGAAGCATGTGATAAAAATGATAAAAAGTTCGATACTAAGGTAAACAACTTTTTACGTTTTGCAATGGACAATTTTGACACTGAATTGGTAGTCATGGGTATTAAGTTAGCCCTCACACAATACTCATTACCAATTGACCCAGATGAGGTTGAGTGTTTTGATGAGTTCCACAATCGCTTTGGTAAGTACATTCAAGCCGCACAGAGTGCCTAAGGCACAAGGAGTTTGGGCGTTCTTCTTTACCAAAAACGCCCTTTTTCACTTGACAAATGATGTTAAATATAGTATTATATAAACATAATAAGGCACTGAACTAGGAGGCAACAATGACAATTGATACTAAAGGCTTTGAACCTAAAGAACTTACAGATGAAGAACTTGAGGTTATGCGAGTCGATGTTCAAGATAGGATCATTGTAGCAAGAGTTGGTTTACTACTAAGACATCCATTTTTCGGTAACATGGCAACTAGAATGAAAGTTCAACATTGCGATGATTGGTGTCCTACTGCCGCTACAGATGGTAGAAACTTATATTACAATACACAATTTTTTGATGCTCTATCTAATAAAGAAATAGAATTTGTTATTGCACATGAGATACTTCATTGTGTTTTTGACCATATTATTAGACGTGACGAAAGAGATCCACAGATATATAACATTGCTTGTGATTACATTGTTAATAATACTCTTGTAAGAGATAAGATTGGTGAAGCAGTCAAGATGATTCCTATATTCCAAGATTGGAAATATGAAGGTTGGTCATCCGAAGAAGTGTATGACGATATATTTAAAAAGTATGATAAAGAAGAATTAGAAGCATTAGGTAAATTACTTGATGAGCATGTTGATTGGGAAAAGCCACAGCCTGGACAAGGTAAAAAAGGTAAAGGCAAAGGTGGAAACAGACCTACATATACAAAAGATCAACTTAAAAAAATTAGAGATGAAATAAAAGAGAACATGATCTCGGCGGCACAGGCCGCAGGTGCAGGCAATGTTCCTGGTGAAGTAGAAAGAATGATCAAGGAACTTACTGAGCCAAAAATGAACTGGCGTGAAATACTAAGGCAACAAATACAAGCAACAATTAGAAATGATTATACATTTAGTCGTCCAAGCAGAAAAGGTTGGCATACAGGTGTAATACTTCCTGGCATGAATTTCGATCAGCAAATAGATTGTGCAGTTGGTATTGATATGAGTGGCTCGATTGGTAACGAACAAGCTAAGGTGTTTTTAACAGAAGTAAAAGGTATCATGGATGAATTTAAAGAGTATAATTTAAAAATCTGGTGTTTCGATACCAAGGTATATAATGAACAAGACTTTAGTTCAACTGACGGTGAAGATATAACTGAATATAAGCCAATGGGCGGTGGTGGAACAGAGTTTGACTGTAACTGGGATTATATGAAAGAACATGATATACAACCTAAAAAGTTTATCATGTTTACAGATGGATATCCTTGGAGCAGTTGGGGTGACGAAAACTACTGTGATACAGTTTTTGTAATACATGGTAATCATGATAGATCTTTAATGGCTCCTTTTGGTACTACTTGCCATTATGAGGATGCCGCTTAATAACATGATTGCTACTAAGAAGAAAATCAGTCCTGCGGAATTTTTTGAGATTAGAAAGCTCAAATTTCAGGCTCCTCATTTAGCAATAATAGATCTACATCATACATATAATATAGAAAAGGCTCTTGAAAAATGGATAGATAAGAACCTTAAAAAGAGGTATTTTTTAGGCAAATCAGTAGGCATTACTAAAGAAAATAAAATAGAACAGATATTGAGAGTGGGTTTTGAAGATCCAAAAGAACTTTCATATTTCGTTTTAGCATGTCCACTTTTGAAATACAAGTAAATATAAAGTGCATATATAATAATACAAGGAGTATACAATATGTCAGAAGAAACAAAACAACCTGAAGCTCAACCACAAGCTACTCCACCACAAGGTGAACAAAAGCCAGTTGAGTTGACTGTACAAGATCTTGGAGTAATTAGATCTGTAATTGACGTTGCTTCTCAAAGAGGAGCATTCAAAGCCAACGAAATGGAAGCAGTTGGTAAAACATATAACAAATTAGACTCTTTTCTTCAGCAAGTCCAAAAGGCAGAAGAAGAAGCAAAAAAAGCCAAAGAAGGTGCCGAAGAGACTAAAGGAGAAAAATAATGGCTGAGACCAAACACGTAGGAAGACTTAAAGCAAATCAACGTAGAGTTGTAGTTGCATATAGAGTGATTCCTGGTGAGGAAACACCTACAAACTCATTGGTAATTGATACTGCATCTTTATCAGATGCTGATCATGATACCTTAATTAAAACAGTAGAAGGTTCTGCAGGACAGGAAGCATTTGAATTTGCTGAAGTTATGGCAAGAACAACTTTGTCAGATGGTTCAAACATGTTAGCAAATTTCCATACTAGTGGAAAACTAACTAAAGTTCCAATGACAGAAGTAGAGATGTTACCTAATCCAAACTATGTAATTGGATTAGATGAGCTAAACAAAGTAATAGCTGACCAAAGAGGTACGACTATTGCAGGTTTGGCTATGAAAGATCCTGATGAATTACCAGAAGGAACTACTATTACAGAAGCTGGATCAGTAAATGAAATGCCAGCAACAACCACAGTACAGGCAGAAGCACAGGCGGCTAATATACAAGCACCAGACAATGCGGCTATTACAGATGAACAATTAGCGGCAAGTTATAGATCCCAAGCGGATAGCATGTTCAAAGAAGCAAAACGTTTAAGAGAACAAGCAGAAGAACTGGTGCCTACTAAGAAAAGCAAAGCCAGTGCCAAAACGGCTTCCTGATGATGTAGTAAGATACTGGCCAGAAGTTTTTGAGGAAATTGATGTCCATACCCTACCCTTAGAGTATCTAACCTCTATTAAAGTAGCATTTAGGAAGGGTAATATATGGGAGATCGATTGTAATGCAAAAAGACAAACTGGTGCTAATCTAGAGAAGTCTATTTCCGATCTTTTCAAACAATATCAGACTGAAATTACCCATGTTGATTTTAGGCTTAATACTGCTAAATTAAAGCGGGATGTAGAAAAAAAGACACGAGCATTTCTAAAAAACCCAACGAAAAAGAAGAAGAAGTAATCTATGTTTCGTGATAAATATATATAACAAAGAAATTAGGAGCATTAGATGGGCACTCTAAAAATTAAACGTGGAACAACGTCACAGAGACAAGGATTTACACCTGCACTAGCAGAACTGGTATATGATTCAGATACTAAAGAAGTATACGTAGGTGATGGTAGTACACAGGGTGGTATTGCTGTTTCTGTATCCACACAGAACCTAGAGAACCTAGGTAATGTTCAATCAGTTACTCCACAAAAAGATCAAATATTAGTATACAACGGTTCTAATTGGGCCGCTACTGAAAATCCAGCATTAGACTTAAGAGGTAATATATATGCAGACGACTCCACTCTTTTGGTTGATGCTATCAATGGTAAAATTGTAGGACCAATACAGACATCTTCCGTTGTTGCTACTACATTAACAGGTACACTTACAGGTGATACTGTAGGTTCACATACAGGTTCAGTTGTAGGTAATCTAGTTGGAACTGTAACAGGTGATGTTAAAGGTTCTGTTTTTGCAGATGATTCAACTGTGATGGTTGATGCAAATAACAATGTATTAAAAGCTACCACAGTAAATGCTACAAATATTACAGGAAATTTATCAGGAACATTAGATGGGTCTGTAACAGGATCTGTTTTTGGTGACGGATCATCTTTACTTGTTGATGGTATAACTGATACGATTGTAGGTGAAATTGTTAGCCCTAATGCGGAAATAGGTACTGTACATATAGACAGGGCTCAAAAAGGTGTAACGATTTTTGGAACAAAAGGCGATACAGTAAATCCAAGTCTTATATTTGATATATCAGGCGGGGCCAGTTTAGCTAATTCAGACATTGCTGGTGAAATTGACTTTAAGATAGATGGTGTTTATAAGGCAGGTCTTCAAGCTCGTAAGCAAAGTTTATTCATTACATCGGATGATGCTGGAACCAAAGGTCAAACAATGAAAGAAGATCACATTGTTTACGGTGGATTAAAACTAAAAGTAGAACCTGCTAACTCGGATTTTTCGGCTCCAACTGAAGCATTAGAAGTATTAGGAAATATTAAAGGTACAGGTTTTGTACAGTTTGGTAGCTTAACGACTACACAAAGAGATGCATTAACTGCCGCTAATGGCATGGTTATTTACAATTCAACTCTTAATAAATTCCAAGGCTATGAAAACGGCACTTGGGCTAACCTAATTTAAAATCCCTAGTAAATTTTTAGATAAGTATTAGTATGATAGAATCATACTGGATACTACTCTATGGATACGTAGCATATTACTTAATTGTAACTATTGGTATTACCTATGGTTACCATAGGTATTTCTCTCATCAAGAATTTAAAACAAATTCTATAGGTGAGGTAGTGATGTTATATTGCGGATTGTTATGTGGATGTAGATCTCCATTAGGATGGGTTGGTGTACACAGAATGCATCATCGATATGCTGATACATCTAAAGACCCACATAGTGCTAAATTCCAACCATGGTGGAAAATTTTGTTTAGTTTATGGAGGGTAGATAGTATTCCAAGGAAGTACATAAAAGACTGTTTAAGAAATAAAAGAATAATATTTTTTCACAAATATAGATATCACATTTATTCTATCACAGCATTGTTGGTTTACTTGCTTTTTGGTATACCAGGAATAATAATACTTTCTGAAGTTTTTGTTTTATCATACTTGGGCTTTGGACTTTTGAATCTTTTTGGGCACGATGCAGAAGGACCTGCTAACAGATTATGGGTAAATTTAATTGCTCCGTTTGAAGGCAACCATAAAGATCATCATGAGGAAAGTAACAATGCTGTGGCATCTAGAGCCAATAGATAATCATTTAGAAAATATCAAATCCCTTTTTGAAAAAACTAAAGGACACAAACATGCTGATAATTACAGCAAATGGCCTTTGTTTGAACATACTAAATTTGCCCGAATGGCATATGATCCTGATTTAATTTATTATAGTGCAGGTATAGAACGTCCTGAATATAATGGAAGTATAAGAATCATGAGTAGACATACTAGAGATAGAAATTATGATTGGGGTAGTATGAAAGATGACCTTATGCGAGGTAACAGCACGTTAGAACAAAGTACAAAGTTTGCATTAGATATGGGGTATAAGGACATTTGGGTAAGTAGAGAAGAAAATCCTAAATTACTAGAATGGTTCCAACAAAATAACTTTTATAATTGGACTTTAAAACAAGAAGATATACCTATGGGAGGATTACAATGGGTCTTACGATTGGCATAACAGGACATACTTCAGGCTTTGGGAAACATATCGCTGAAGCATGTAAAGCCGCAGGACATACTGTTGAAGGATTTAGTAAAAGTAATGGCTATGATTTATTGTTTGATGTGTCTCCTGTGTTTAGTAAAAAATTAGATTGTATTATTAACAATGCTGATATTGGCAATGCCCAAGTTAATATATGTGTACAATCACATAGAAAAGAACTACCGTGTATAAACATAGGTAGCAAAATTACTGAAGCAACTGTAACAGAACATACGGATATCATTACAAAGGATAACAAAATTGCATTAGAGGACATTAGTAAAAGTTTAGGACAAAAATATTTAACTTGGGGATTTTCAAAAGGACATCCTATTTTAGAAAATAATCCAGAATTAGAAACAGATATAACAATAGAAGATGCTGTAAAGGAGGTATTAAATGAGCTACCACTTAGATAGAATATTAACGTCTTTTGGCGATGTTTGCGAATTATCAAGTATTAGAATGGACGCATGGCAATGCCAGGAAGAATTAGAACAATTTAAAGACGATTGGAAAAAATTTAATCCTGATAAACCTCAAATTTTAAGAGACGGTTTAAGTGTTACTAGCTTAGATGGAAAACTAACTGGATATCCAGACTTGCATAGTTTAAAAGATGTTTGGGACAAAACAGGAAAAAGTTACACGGAATTAGATTTTAATGTTTTGACAGATGTCTATCATAAATCTCCTGAAGTACAAAAAGTCATTGATCCGTGGAAACCATGGTTAGCTAGATGTCATTTTTTAAGGTTGCCTCAGGGAGGACATTTTCCTGCACATTATGACGGCGGAAGAAAAGGTGAACCAGATGTATTTAGAATTATTGTTCCTATAGTAAATTGTTTACCACCTACATTCTTTATGAAGATAAAATCAGGAGTATCATGGGATACTATTTATTGGACCCATGGTAGGTCATACTATGTTAACACTACAAAAAGGCATGTTTTATTTAATGCGTCTGGTGAAGATACCATTATGCTTATTTTAAATATAAAACTTACAGAGGAAGCAGTTAATTTAATTAGACATGAGGTTTATTAATGTTGCCTTATTTTGAAAAAACTAATTTAATATCAAACGAAGACGTTAAATTTTTAGAAAATTTGTGCAAATCATCTGAAGCAAATTTTGTAGCTTATGATACAGTGAGTGGAAAACGTGATGGAAATTTATGTTGGGATATGGATTTAGCATATTTTAAAAGATTTAATTATAAATGTTACACTATGTTTGTGCATCAAGAACCTAATGCAAAAGTTGTTGAACATAAAGATAATACTAAATGGAAAAGAAATACAGTATTAATTGTTCCTTTGTTTTGGCATGAAGATTATGCGCCTTGTTATTTTACAGATGGCACTAAGGTTACACATGAAAGTCCAATACTCTTTAATACACAAATTCCACATTACATCAATAACAATGAACATCCAAGATACAATTTTCAAATCTGTTTTGCAGAGCCAATAGAGGAGTTACAAAAATGTTTGATCAACATATGACACAGGCATACATCAAGTATGATCCGGTTAGTGACACAAAAGAATTAACAAAATTATTTTATGACATGACTGAAGAAATTTGGTCAGATTTAAGTTTTGGTGATCAAACTTACTTAAATGTTTATATGCAACGTCCTGAGGATCTTATGAGCAAGAGAGATATCTACAATGGACTTAGAGGTTTCGATATGAAAGACGAAGCCAATTGGTTGAGCTATGTTACAGAAACAAAATACGATACAGGAATTTTGTATTATGTAAAACTAAGAAAAGAAAATGCAAGAATTGAAGACCACCAATGGCTAAACATATATTGTTTTGTTCATAATGAATTTAGAGAATTAGGTTCAAAATATTGGAATGAGTTACAAGCTGATATTAGAGACCTTAGAAATAATTATTGGTTCAGTTATATGGAACATGATTGTGAATTTCAATGGCACACAGATGGTGATACTGGTTTTAGATATCATCATGTCTTAAATAACGATGGACCGGGTATAAGTCCTAGTATATTGACTTCAGATGGTAGTGTATGGTGCGAACCAGGAGAAGGTTTTATTTTAAACACATCTAAACCACATAGTGTTTCTCCTAGCAAAAGTGTAAGATTACATGCAGTGGCAAGCATAAATGGCCCGCACTCTATACGTAGAGATCATAATAATCAATGGTTAGAAGATACAAATAAAACATGGAAAGATTGGGAAAATGAAAACGGTTATAGTAGTTGATGACGTTTTCAGCGAAGAATATTTAAAGAAATTAGATGTACTTTGTGAAGGCGAAATAAAACAATTAGATAGCGAGACAGGATCTCATGTAGGTGATTATTCTGACTATGAATGGCAAATTGTTCAAAATGATATTCGTAAAAGTTATGATAGAATAGAATTACTACATAAGGTTTCTAAATATATAGGCGAACAAGTTCCTTACATAGATCTTGAACCATTACAATTATTTGCAAAAAAATTTACTCAATCTAGCCATATAGGAAGGCACAAAGAGGATCCTGCTGTATATGGAAATTGGGTATGGATGCTTTATATGACTGATGAAACTGATGGTGCTCTATGCACAGATGATATGTCTATACTACCTAAAAGAAATAGACTTGTAGTCATGAACACAGGTTTCGATCACTGGGTCGAACCTTGTAGTGGTTCCAGGATTAATATTAGTGGTTGGCCTTTTGCGACAAAAGAGGTACGAGACCGTTGGAAGAAAAAATAGATACTATAGTATCCCAATCAACAGTATAAAGAGTACTAAAACTTAACATAGTCCTTAATTCATCATTTGGTGTTTGTTCTACGCTATGCCATATTCCTGTTCTAAATAATACAGGCTTAGATATTTCATGCTCATAGATACACTCCATTTCATAGTCTTTATCATACCAAAAATCATATGGATGTATATTGTCTGGATTTTTTTGTCTCCACCATTTTGTTTTTACACCCTTACTTTCAAATAATGGAATGTTTAAAGCACCTTGTATTATGACATATCGATCTTGTTCATATTGATCATGCTCGTTAACATCTAAATGAATTTTTGTTGTTCCTAATTTACTTGGTTTGTGGCTTAACACTCTTACCACCGGACTAAACCAGTCTCCTAGTTTTCCTAATGGTTCAAAAATTTCAGGATAATCTTTTCTGTGTACTTCAGGAGCTCTATCACTCCTTGCATTTTTTTCTTCCTTTGCAAAAATTTCATTTACTCTATTTTTGTAATCTTCTGTTATTTTTATATCTAAATCGTAACAAGGATTAAACATCTTCCCTCTCAATCAATTTTCCTGTTTTTTTCCAAATATTGACCCAATTATCCCAATCAATACTATACTTACAGGTAAAACTTAACATGGTTCTTCGTTTGCCATAATTAGGTGCCATTCCTTGATGCCATTTACCTAGTCTAAATAAGACTGGTTTTTCTCTGATTTCAAATCGATCAACAGTTGTGAATGGAACTTTTTTATGTAATTCTCTGTCAATATAAAAAGAATAAGGACCTAGATCTTCTGGCGTATCCTGATCAAACCAATGTGTCTCTATACCATCTAAATCAAACAATGGAACATTTAGTCCAGCATCTGCTTTGACCCATTCTCCTTTATCAGGATAGTAACCGTGATTATTATTTGCAAAATGTCTAAAGCCTGTTCCTATTTTTTCTGGAACATCGTTTAAGATTCTCATAGTAGGCACAGTCCAATCTGCCATGTCTCCTAAAAGGTCCCAAAACTCTGGATGCTCCTTTCTATTGACATGTCTAGTTTTATCCTTTCCAGGAAATCTATCTTCAATACTTTCCCAAGTATCAATACTATGCTGTCTTAATGTACTGGGAATCTCTATATCTAATTCATAACAACATTTATACATAATTAAACCTTTCTATATCTTTTTTATAATATTCACCAACAATATTATATAACTCTTTATTATACATGCTTTTATAATCTTCACTATGTGATTTGTTTTCGTGTAGCATAAAATTGTATTCCTCAAACTTATGAACTATAGTATCATCATTTAACCATTCAATCTGTTGTGTCCAACTTACACTTCCCCATTTTGCGTAGTCGGGATCTGCATCATACATTTTATGAATGTATTTTGTTTTTACAAATTCTTCAAAACTCATATCAAAATCATTCATTTTAGACAAATAGAAAAATCTAGATACTGTTCTGTCCCAAGGATTACGCACTATTGCTTCTGTAGGTAAATGTTTAAATCTTTGGGGTATCTGTGTTGCAGGCATATGACAATAATCTCCACGTAGGTATAGTACTGCATCATCTTTATTTGTAATATGTTGTCTGTGTTTTGCCCAAGGATTTACGCCAAAGCTACTCATAACACTATTACAACCACACTTAGGTATAAGAATAAAAATTTTGTCAGGAAAAATTATCATATATTTTCTAAGTCTTCTGTGCCATTCAAACTAAACATTAGAGCAATTCTAGGTTTATTACTCATATTAATAACAGCATGTGGATAACCAATATTTAAGAAATATGCATTTCCGCTATCTAAGTTGTAAGCCTCTAACTTACCGTCACGTCTAAATAAATTAATTACTTGCTTATCACCATATATAGGAACTATACATCTTACAGCATAACTTACGTCATAGTCTACATGAAAAGGAATGTTTTTTCCTGGTGCTAATTTTGTAATTCTAATTCTACTTGCAGGGGCTTTTAGTTGTGTAATTACTTTTTCAAAGTAACTACCTGTGTAATCTTCTGTAGGAACATTATATAAATGTTCTTCTTTACGTTTTAATCTTTCCTTGATACTTGTAGTGTAAGGTAATATTTCGCTAGGAGTTGTAAGGTTAATTTGTTCAAAATTATCATAAACGTTAGCAACAAGTTCCATATGGTTATCACACAACATTGGATTTGCTGTTTTTACGTCAACAAATTTTTCTGCTAATTTATCACAATCTTTTTGCAAAATAGATAAATCTATATCTAAATTAAAATTATGAATACTGGGTAATTGATTTTTTCTCATTCTATTAATACTCCTTTTGCTTTACATCTTTCCGTTGCTTCAATAAAGGAAACAAAAGGATGAAATATAAAACTTGCTATTTTTCTCGTGCTATCTATAGGATCAGATTTATGCCACATTCCTGTATTAAGCAACATTGGATGATCCGTTGTTTTTTTTCTGTGAATTACTTTAAATTTTCTATCTTCAAAATATAGTAAACCACTATCATATTTGCTTTCCAAATCTACTGCAAACAACGTATCAATATTTTTATCCCCACACAATAGAATGTTTATAGATGCTTGTCTAATTTGCATATGATGTATCTCACCTTCGTAATATCCTTGATTTGCAACATCAACATCTATGTGAAAGTGATGTGGGTTTGTTTCACTAAATTGTGTATAATCTATAAACCTTACTTTTTTTAAGAAACAATTAGGAAACATTTCATAGAATGCATCTGTGTGTTTTCCTAATTTTTCTTTTGATATGAATAAACTACCCCAATCTTCTTCCTTGTATTCTAAAGTAGTTTGAAATTGTAAAAGCTCTTGTCTTAAACTTGATACATCTATATTCAAATCATATGCACAACTAATCATGTCTATGCCCAATAAGGTGTAACTTTATCTGTTCTTGGAATCAATATTCCTTTTTCATGAGCATAAGCTACTGCTGTGGCAAAACTTACGTAAGGAGAAAAAAGAAAACTTGCAATATTTCTTGTTCCTGTTGCTTTAATTTTATGAAACATAGCAGTATTTAAAAGTACTGGATTTCTGTCAACTACATAATCATCTACAACATACATTTTATCATCATGATTACCGTATCCAATATGAAATCCTCTATACTTCTTCATAGGAACTTCTGTGCCAAATAAAGTTCTATCACCAATAGAAGGACTACATAAAATATTAAGTGTTGTCTGTTTTACCTGATACGGATGTATTTCAGGATCTTCTGGTTGTGTTTTCCAATGTTTATTATGTTGTTCTATTCCTATATGCCAATCGTAACTATTAGTTGGACTAAATTTAGAAAGTCGTAAACTATCTAAAAAATTGTCATCAAATAACTTAATAAATTTTTGTGTCCAAGGACCACAATCTTCAAAGGGAATATGTCCGTTCCCCCAAACAGACAGGTTATCTGTTTCGTGATGTCTTGTATGATCACCATCTGGAACATATTCGTCTGTTTCAAACAAAGGAGTAATTTCTTCTCTTACTCTTTCTGTAAAATCTACATTTAGTTCAAACACTTGATAAAAACCTAAATCGTTCATTATAAATCTCCTACCAATACATAGTCATCTCTTATTTTTTCTGCCGAATATCTTGAATTCGCATATTTGTAAAATTCTTCTTGATGCGTGTATGCTCCCATAAGAATATGACTTCCCCTATTTCCTTGTCTGCACCAATAATTAAATTGTTTAACATTTTCTTCAAACAACGGAGACACATCGAAAATTGCAAGGTCAAATCCTATTTTCCAATCATACTTAAAAGGACTAGTATCAAGTATTATTGTTACATTGTCTTTTTTTTGAAAAGTTTTTACAAGCAAATTAAAATCGAAATAATCGTGGTATTCTTTTGGAAAGTGTCTTTCAACAGAACGTTTCCAATCTTTATCTTTAAGATTTGGATCAATACTTCCCTCTGCACTACCAACGCTGTATTCTCCTCTAGGAGTATCAGGCATATGATTTAACTTATGATCATGATAGGCTTGTACTGCAAAAAAATGACTATCTGGCAAAAGATTACATAGTTTATATGTAATACCGCCGTAGTATGCTCCTATTTCTATACAAGTTTTTGGCTTTAATTTTTCAGCTACTTCTTGATGAACAGTGATATTAGCACCATCATGCATCGAATACATCTTGTTTCCTTATTACTTTATCGCTATATGTACTTACGCTTTTTTCTATGAGATCCCAGTGCTTTTTGGCATTCACTTTACCAAGTATAAAACCTATTAATCTATCTTCTGTATCTGCTTCTACTCCATGTGCTTGATCCTGATTCCTTATCAAAAATGCATCAGTATCTTCAGGCACAATACATCTATGTTTTTTCTGCCAAGTCATATCTTTAGTGTAATCATGCTCCTTACACATATACATTTTATCCTTACTACCAGCTACAACAAATCTATACCCTATAGGCTCGTGATCCATATTGTATTTGAGTGTTTCAGGCATTATTGCAAGATGGTGCTTATGGGTAGGATTTACAGCATTACCATCTATATGCGGAGGAATTTCGTGTTTGGCTCTTGCTATCCGTATGTAGTACCAGTCATCGCAAGGTATATATGTTTCTATCCAATCAATAAGTTCAGGATAATTTTGTTTTGCATTCTTTGTCCATTGTTGTGGATTACCTAATGGATTATTATTTTCTTTTTCACCTAACAGAGTTTCTTCGTCCCACCAAATATAAAAATCTGGAGCATTGAATCTATCTAATATTTTTTCTTTGTTTGGTATAGGTGGTATTGCTAGTGGTGTAAAAATTATATCTTTCATTTAATATACGCAAAGGCGCTCCCTAATTCTCTATCTTCATTTTTTATTTCAAATTTAATTCCAAGTTCTTCTTGAACCTGTTTGCTATGTTTTTTCATATACAACAATTCTTTTCCTCTACCTAATTGTTTGTGTAGAAAACTATAATCAAATCCTTCTAAAAGTAAATTATCTTCTGGTTTGAATATCCTATGCAAAGCATTTGTTACTTCTTCAACACAACAGCTCATGAAAGGCATATCTTTTATATTTGCAAAAAAGTCTTGCATCGAATCTTTTGTAATTGTTTTATCTATTCCAAAATTATAAAAAGTGTTAAAGTACCACCAATTCAAATATATTTGTGTTATTTCATTTAAATCATAACTGTCACATTCATATATCATCTCGAATGTTTCTTTATTAGGTAAAGTAATTTTTTTTGTTTTTATCTTATATTTTTTCCTATAATCATGTGTTGCCATAGGAGTATTAGGTAAAACATATAATGGATAAGCCCTAGCAAAATCTATCCCTAGTTCAGGATGTTTGAATAAGGTGTCTGCCCAACTATTTGCTGTTTCTCCTGGTAAGCCAATAATAAGTTCTGAATTTACTTTGATATCTCTCAATTGATCCATTATTCTAAGCAGTTTATCTGTAGATATATTTTTTCTTTGTATCGTATCAAGTACGTCAGGTGTAAGTGTTTGTAAACTAATTTTAACATTTCTTAACTTGTCATTAAAGTTATCCATTGTTAAATTCATAATCTCTGGCAAATATGGTGAACCATTTTTTGCAAAGCCGGCAAATGTTAGCAACATGTCATCACGTTTTTTGTTATCAACAATATGATGTATGAAATCCACATCTCTAGGAAAAATTCCGTAGTTTGCATCTAAGATTTCTAATCGTTTGACTTTATCAAAACTTAAAATATGTTCTATTGTTTCTTTTACTGCTGTATCTTTTAATTTTGTTATTTTACTTCTACTAACTCCTCCCCAATCACAGAATGCACAATGATAAGGACAACCTCTATTAGTTTCAAATGCAACAGCTATATCATTTTCTTTTTCTAATATATTGTCAAATATTCCATCTGTGTATGGAGTTGGTATTGCGTATTCACTTTCACTTTCAGGATCTAAAAGTTTTTCCCATTGCAACTCTCCGGGTCCGGTCATGTAATGATCTACATAGTTGCGTTTGAAATCTTCTAAATTTTCTTCTGGGACATTGGGTCCTCCGTAGACAACATATCCTTTAGGATTGTATTTTTTAAATAACTGAGCTATTTCATCATTTGCATTTTGATTCCAGACATAACAAGTAAGACCTAATATATCTGTTTGTTTTAATTTTTCATGTAGGTCAGGAGTGTCCCATTTATTCTTATATATAGGTTCTAAAAAATTATATTCTTTTTTTATCTTAGGATTTTTTTGACAATGAGAGATAAGGCAACCAACAGGGTATGGAACCCAATCGTGATATACACTTGAGATCGTTCCTAATAACACGGTGCGAGACATAACCTTGCACTATCCCCTCTCTTGAATTTGTCATAAACTGGATTGTCTGTAGTTGCTAACCAAACACTATCGCTTGGTATAAATCCATATTCGTTACAAACTTCTAACTGTTTTTTACTTAAACTTTTATACACATAATCTATATCAAAGTTTTTCATAATAGTTTCTGCAATAGCATTTGCAAAGTAATTATAATATTTGGCACTATGAGTTAATGCTTCTAGTCTTTCGTCAGGTTGCCTTGTAAAAATCCAACCTGTCCTTATGTTTCTGACCCCAAAAGGTTTACTAAAACTATAAAAAACAAATTCCGTCTTTTTTGGAATTTCAATTTGTTTTACTTGGGTACTACCCACATAAGCTAAATCAACTGCTGTCGGTACATCTTTTGGTATGTCTACAAAATTTCCGTTAATTGCACTTGGGACACTTACGTAATGAATATGTCCTGTACCCGCTTTTGGACTTATCCATTGATAATCTCCTCTATCTAAAGTAACGGATCTACGTTCTTTATCATACCACCAATCCAATCCTTGCGTGATTCCATTCATAGGATAAACACTGAATTCGGATAGATCTACCATAGGTTTAAGCCACTGCTTTATGCTTGTAGAGTACTTTAAAACACCGTCTAAATCGCATTTTAACGCCTGTACAGCGGTGTTAACTTCATCTAGCACGTTTGTCCTTACAGCTAGGCTTAAAGCTAAAATATCACTGCAAATTTTCGTGTCCACTTGCTACTCTCCAAAGTATACGTTTACCCATTTGTTCAAAATACCAACGTTTGTGAATGGTAACCACTTGCTCTGCTATGTTCAAATCAGTGTCTTCCCAATCATGATGGTACATATATTTTTCGTTCAAAATATGATCTTGTAAATATTTAATCAAATCTTGTCCTTCATTTTCGGGCATGTCTATAACTTCGAATATTTGAAAGAAAGGAAAGAATATTCCTTTATGTTTTCCAAAATTTCTTATTAATTTGACCTTATTTTCTCTATCTATATGGTCCTTAAATAAAGGTGTATCGCTATATCGCCCTGCCTTATAGCCACAGTATACGTAAATATCCTCTAATTTAACTTTCATATCTGCTGGCAAATCTTCATATGCCCAAGCATTATTGAGCCAACTAGTTCTACTACCTTTTGTGCCTGTGTATGCATACAACCAAATAAGTTCCTTTCTTTTGGGATTGCTTGGTTGATTTGCATGCCAGTCTAAATCATGTTTGTGTGCAAACAAGCTAGGCTTACCAGTTATTTCATCTCCACCTACTCTTAAAATACCTTCGCCTGCCCATACATCACCACTTCCTCCATGTTGACGTTTTGCATCTTTAACATCTTGTTTTTGAACTGTTCCTACAACTTCTGAGATCCGTAAAAGTTCTTTTTCATCTAAATCTTGTTTTCTAAAATTTAATACCAAATACTTATAGATATCTTTAAAAATATCTTTTAATTCATCTTCAGGCATACCTTTTAGCTTTACATCATATTCAGCACACCATCCATCACAAAGTAATTTCATTTAAAACTCCTATTATATATTTAAAGGCTTATGCAACTACCACTTTCTGTTTTGGTATTTTAGAGTCAGCACTACTTACACAACTTTCTGTAATACAAGGCATCGGTTTATCAAACAATTTAAATCCTGTTTCTATATTTCCTAATGGTTCATCTCTACAACTGTATGACCTTTTTATACTTCCGTCAGGTTCTCGAATTATTATTCCACTATAACCTGCATTACATGACCAATCTTTAAACTTATTAAAATTAAAAGCATTAAATCTCTCAGCTTGGTCCATGTACCATTTCTTACCTTTGCTATCTTCAAATTCAACTTGGAAATGTGCAGGAACTGATTCATTTGTATTAAATTGCTTCCAACTTTTCCATTGGGCTTTAGGTCTGCCAGACCACTTACGTTTAACTTCTGTGTAACCTCTTTGAGGCATGCCATTGTGTAACAACTTCATTTGTTCTTCTGTATAACCACTAACAACAAAACTTGCTGTAGGATCGGATTGAGGTTTAAGTGTTACATTAATACCTTGTTCATGGAAAAACAATGCATTATCATAACTTTTTTTCAAAAATTTCTGGTACCATTACCATGTTAATTGTAACCTGAACATCTTGCTCCTGACAATGTATTAGCTTGTCTGCAAAGTCTTGCATCTTATCAGGCGTATTAACATGTTCTGTATGTAAACTAGCAGTGATACTTGCTCTATGAAATGCTTTTGCTATCTCTGTGTACTCTTGAAACCATTTTAACTTACGACTACAGTTACTTGTCATATGAATAGAAGTATAATTGGTATTATTAATATCATCAGCAAGATGGCGTAAAAGGTCATTGTAACCAGGGTGAAAAGTAGGCTCCCCGCCACTAAAAGAAAAATGAAAGCTATTAAAATTGTTGTCACGAGCCTGTCTCTTTATCTCATCGATTGTATCACGACAGAGCTGTGTGGGCCTGTGATCTTTTTTATCTGATCTGGCGTATGGCCAACAATAACTACAACGATAGTTGCAAAAGCGACCAAGAAGCCAACTAA
>MDTE01027845.1_pt1 | contig 17400 bp, 16 predicted proteins | sample 811231 | NCBI WGS metagenome assembly MDTE01 (sample SAMN05326651, study PRJNA326480) | marine metagenome | isolation source: seawater | place: Indian Ocean: Red Sea | collected 2010
GCAATTAATAAAACTAAAAAAGATGTTAATATCAGTATTAATGTAACAGAGGCATTTACTTGTTTTGAGAATCCAACTCTCATTTTTGCCCACAATTTAATTGGCCACGTCGTATCATTTCCAATTAAAAATAATGTTATAAGAGTTTCATCAAGAGATATTGTAAATGCTAAAAGACCAGCAATAATTAGAGATAATTTTATATTTGGAAGGAGAACATACCAAAACGCCTGCAACTTACTTGCCCCTAAATCATAAGCGGACTCCATTAATGATGGTTTTAAAGTTTCTAACTTATTTAATATAATTTTGAATACAATTGCCAAAACAAAAATTGTATGACCAATAACCACGGTATTTAAAGATCGTGGCAAATTCATTTCTCTAAAAAAAATTAATAAAGACAAGCCTGTGATAATTGGCGGTAACAAAAAAGGTAAAAAAATTATAAATTGTAGAAACTCCTTCATTCTACCCTTACTAGTGTGATAATAATTTGCAAAAAAGAATCCTATTGCAACTGAAGTAACAACTGTCACGCCACCTACATATAATGAATTTAATAAAGATTCTAAAATTTGTTTTTCAAAAATCAATTTGGTATATGGCTCGTAGGAAAAAGAATCCCAATTTACTTTTCCTTTTCTTGTTTTATAAAAAGAAAAAAATATTGTTAATGCTATTGGAGCATAAAGAGTCGTTACAATTAAAGCTGTTAATAGAGCCATCATGTATTTTGTTATATTTTCTAGTCTAGTCAAGCTCTTCTCTTTGTTATACGATTTGTTACAGCAATTATTATTACAGAAATAAATAATAGAATACTTGCTAGGGCTGCACCAAATGGCCAGTTAAAAGCCATACCAAAATTACTATAAATTATTTTTCCATATGTAAATCCAGATGTGCCTCCAACTAACTGCGGAGTTACAAAATCTCCTAAGGCAAGAATAAAAACAAAAATTCCTCCAACAACTAAGCCAGGAAATCCAATAGGAAAAATTACATATTTAAAAGCTTGAAATGGTTTGCAGCCAAGATCAAAAGAAGCTTCAATTATATTGGATGGAATTTTATCTAAAGAAGTAAATGTTGGAATGATAATAAGAGGCAGAAGTATTATAACTAATGTTATAATAACCGAATTCTGATTCCATAAAAAAAACTCTAATGGCTTTTCTATGATACCCAGCATTTTTAAAACTTTATTTATTAGTCCTGAATGACCAAGAATCGATCTCATCATGTATATTTTTATTATGTAGCTCATAAAAAGTGGAATTATTAACATTAAAAGAATTGCATATTTGTATCTACCTGCATACCTGGCTAAAAAATAAGCTACAGGATAGCCAAGCAATATGCATGAAAACATTACAATTAATGCTAAAAAAATTGTTCGAACCAGTGTATTTATATAAATCTCTTCGATCCAAAATTCTTTATAATTTGTAAGACTAAATTCATGAATTATTTCAACATTATCAACAGTAAAAAAAGAATAAGATAAAAAAGATCCTAAAGGAATTAAAATTAAAAAAATTACAAGTATAAAACTTATAACAGTCCATATTGAAGTTTTAAAATAATTAATTACTGAAATCATTTAAAAATATTTCCAGTATTTGGATCTATAATAAATTTTAATTTTGATCCTGAAGATAAAGATTTAGAAACATTTGAACTAATATTTTGTATTTTTATTTTTTCATTAGAAGATTCATCAATAAGATTTATTGTTGAAACAGATCCTTTAAAATTTATTTCTTCTATATTTGATTCTAAGCTATCTTGATTTTCATCATTTATTATTTTAATTTCTTCAGGTCTTATTCCAAATTTAATATTATCACCTATATTTAATTGCTTAGAATTTTGTTTATTTTTATTTAATTTAAATTTTCCAAAATTTGATTCTAGCACAATTGACTGTTCATCAATATTAAGAATTTTGCATTTAATTAAGTTACACTCTCCAAAAAAAGTTGCGATGTATGGTGTATCTGGAGAATAGTAAAGTTCTTTGGGTGTACCTACTTGTTCAAATTTATTATTATTTAAAACAGCGATTCTATCTGAAAGAAAAATTGCCTCTTCTTGATCATGCGTTATAAATATAAAAGTTATTTTAATTTTTTTTTGAATTTCTTTTAAAAATAATTGCATTTGTTTTCTTAATTCTGCATCTAATGCACCAAGAGGTTCATCTAAAAGAATTACTTTAGGTTCACAAATAATTGCTCTTGCAAGCGCAACTCTTTGTTGTTGACCGCCAGATAATTCTTGAGGCATTCTATTTGATAGGTTTTCTAAGCCTACAATTCTTAAAACTTCTAAAACTTTTTCTTTAATGATGTTTTTTTGAACATTTTTAATTTTTAGACCAAAACCAACGTTATTAAAAACATCCATATTAGGAAATAAAGCATAGTCTTGAAATACTGTATTAAATGGCCTTTTAAATATAGGTTCTTCATTTATATTTTCGTCTTCAAAAATTATTTCACCCGATGAAGGTTTGGTGAATCCTCCAATCATCCTAATTATTGTTGATTTACCAGAGCCGCTTGAGCCAAGAATTGTAAAAAATTCATTATTATAGATTGAAATATTAATATTTTCTAAAACCTTGGTATCTCCATAAGATTTATCAATATTTTTTAAATCAAGGATTATTTGATTATTTTCAGTCATTTTCCCACTTATCTAATAATTAAATTAATTTTTATCTAATAATATTAGAATATAATTGTAAATGATAATTTTATATTTGAATATTTTTTTTATTTATGTTTAATTGCGCACTTCAGGAGGTATTATGAAATTTTTATTAAAATTATTTGTTTCATTTTTTTTCTTATTTACTTTTTCAACTTCTGTTTTTGCAGCAAGAGAATTAAGTTTAGGATGTTTTGAAGGATATGCTGAACAGGAATGGATTGATGAATTTGAAGCAAAGTATGATGCTAAAGTAAAAGTCAAATACGTAGGTAGTGTTGATGAATTGTTTGCATTAACACAAGCTAGTAAAGGTGAAGACTTTGATCTAGTATCAATTGATACAAGTCTATTTCCGCGTTATCATGGAGCAGGCTTACTAAAACCATATGATAAAAGTCAGCTAAGCAATTTTTCAGGCCTAATGCCTGCTTTTCAAAATGTGAAAGAAGTAGAAATTGATGGTGGCTATTATGGTGTTCCAATTTCTTGGGGTTCATTAGGTTTAATATATGATGTTGATGAATTTGGAGAAGGCGGAGTAGATTCGTGGTCTGTAATGCATGATCAAGCAAATGCAGGTAAAATGATTGTACTGGATGATACAAATAATAATATCGTTAACACTGCAATCTACCTAGGTATGGACAATCCTTACAACTTATCTGAAGCTGAAATGGAAAAAGTTAAACAAACTCTAATTGATCAAAAAAAATTAGTAGTGACTTATTTTGCTGGCTTTGATGAAGGAAATCAAATTTGGGATAGTGGTGGAATATCATTAATGTTCTCAATGGGTGAATTTCAAGAAGTGGCACTAAAAGATATGGGCCACAATGTGAAATACATTATTCCTAAAGAAGGTGGTATCGGATGGTTAGATACTTGGGCTATGACTGCTGGAGCAGATGAAGAACTGGCTCATGCTTGGGCTAATTTTTTCATCGAAAAATCAACTCAAGAAGTTATGAATGAGAGATATGGCTACGGTACTGTAACTCATGAATCACCAGGTCTTGATTATGCTGGTAGATTAAACTGGTTACAACCAGCAGAAGATTTTGAATGGAGAAATAGAGTTTGGAACGAAGTTAAGGCTTCTAATTAATTCTATTTAGTTTTAGGGGCTAAACAGCCCCTAAATTTTTTTATTTTTTTATTTATATATAATGCTTGATTTCAATATTATTAACTCTGATACAGTTTTAGGTGAAAGTGGCTTTTACCTATACAAATCAAATGAAATAGTTTTTCTAGACTTAATTAATCCGGCATTATTTATATATTCTTTAAAGGATAATTCTTTTACTAGAGAAAAACTCAAATTACCTAAGCCACTTGGAAATATTTATCCTCAAAATAATGGAAATTTTTATATTAGCTGTTTTAATGGTTTGTATAACTACAATAGAAAAACGAAAAAGATTAGAAAAATTATTGATATTAGAAAAGAAGACGAACTAAAAGATATTTCATATAATGATGGAACAATAACAAAAAATAAATTATGGATTGGGACTTGTCACATTAAAGAAACTGCAGACTTAGGATATTTTGGTTATTTAACAAAAAATAATTTCTATATTGTTGATAGAAAGTTTAAAGTTTCTAACGGACCAGCAGTGGATGAAAAGAAAAATAAATTATACTTTTCTGACTCATTTAATTCAAGATTATATAGATATGACTTAAAGACCTATAAACGTCAAACAATCACCAAAATAAAAAAGAAAGATGGTTTTCCAGATGGAATTGCTTTGGATACAAACAATGGTTTGTGGGTGGCTCACTGGGCTGGTGCTAAACTTAGTAGAATAGACTTAAAAAAAAATATAATTGATTTTTCATTAAATCTCCCCGCATTTAATGTGACCAGCCTTACTTTTTTTGGGGACAAAATGGATCACCTATTTATTACTTCTGCTAAATACGGAATGAGCTCTAAAGAAATAAAAAAATATCCTTATTCTGGGTCAAGTTTTATAATTAAAACTAATTTTACTGGTATTAAAATTCCTTACACTAATATCAAGTTTTAGATGAAAATAGGTGCCATAAAAAATAAATATTTACACTTAGAATATAGCCCTGATATTGGAGGATCTATATTTAAATTTCAAGCAATTAAAAATAAAAAAAAAATTGATATTTTTAGAAGCTTCAAAAAAAAAGAAATAAAAAAATATAGTTCTTATTTTTCTGGATATTTTTCAACAATTCCATATTTTGGAGTGATCAGAAAAAAATCATTATTTTATAAGAAAAAATATATTTCTCTTGGTAGAACACATCCTCTTGAACCAGATACCATTCATGGTGAAGGATGGGTAAATCAATGGAAGTTAATAAAAGAAAATAAATCAAGTGTATTATTAAAATTTTCACATAATGGAAAAAAAAGCTTCCCATATAAATATGAAGCATTGCAGAAATTTAGAATACATAAAAATTGTTTAGAAATTACCGTATCCATAAAAAATATAGATAATAAAACTTTTGACTGTGGAATAGGTTTTCATCCATGGTTTAATCTAAATAAATTTTCAAAAATTTTTTCTAATACTTATCAGTACGTGGAAATTGATAAGAATAATTCATACAAAACTAAAAAATTGTTAAAAAACAAAAGCCTCTTTAACTTTAATAAAATCAATATAGATGAAACTTTTATTAACTGGAATGGAAGAACAAAACTAGTTTTAGATAAATCTTTAAAAGTTTTTATAATAAATAAAAAAAATGTTAAAAATTTACATATTTATTCCCCAAAAAATGAAAATTTTTTTTGTGTGGAACCAGTAACTAATCTAAGAGATTCTTATTATTTTAAAAAAAATAATATTAAGAATCATGGACTCAAGAATCTTAAACCAAATAAAATTTTTGAAGCATCTATAGTTTTTGAAGTTAAAATTTAAGCTACCTGATATTTTTTAATAGCATCTTTATTTAATTCTATTCCTAAGCCAGGTTTGGTTGGCGGTAAAATTTTTCCTTCTTTATATTCGAAACCCTCAGTAGCCAGTTCTTTTCTTAAAATTTCAACACATAATTGTGGAGGTAAATATTCAATAAAAGCACAATTTTCTGTATTGAATGCAAAATGAGCTGTAGCTGAGATTGATACAGATGTTTTCCAACAATGTGGAACAATTATTCTTTTATGTTTTTGTGAAAATTTTGCTATTTTTTTTGCTTCAGTTAATCCTCCACAACGACCAACATCAGGTTGTGCTACGTCTATTTTGCCATTAATAATCAAATCTTCAAATTCGTGACGAGTGCTTAACCATTCTCCTGCGGCTATCTTCATTGGAGCTTCTTCATGCATGCGAGCGTAGCTTTTAATATCATCTGTCCAAACAGGAGTCTCAAGAAAAAAAATATCAAACTCTTCCCAATCTTTTACAACAGGTAAAGCTTCGTCTGCATTCAACCATCGATATTGAACATCAATCATTAATTTAATATCTGGACCCAAAGCTTTTCTTACTGCGGCTACTACTTCTGTAGTTTTATCATCATTCTCATTCAGACCACTATGGGCGTAAGGTCCATTAAGAGTAACTTCAGATTTAACAGCTTTAAAACCTAGGTCTTTTGCTTTTTTTGCCCATTCTACGAGTGAGTCTTTATAATCTTGAAAAGAATGACCTACAGGTTGGAGTGAAGCATAAGGAATTACTTCATTTTGTTTTTTTCCACCAAGAAGTTCGAAAACAGGTTTATTCTCGTATTTGCCTTTAATATCCCACAAGGCCATATCAATTGCACTTATGGCATTGACACCAACTCCTCTTCTCCCTGTCATTGCAGAACCAATATAAATTTTTGACCATAGTTCATCTATTTTAAGTGGGTCAGAACCAATTAAGATTTCTTTAACGCATTGGTCCATAGTATGAGTACCAGGGGATTCTATAAAAGCTTTTGCTACCCAAGGACTAGTATCACATTCACCATAACCCTCAATATCTTCATCAGTTTTAATAATTACTAAACAAGTATCTTGAGCCGAAGAAGTCAAGCTTGGATCATAATTATCAGCTAAAAGAACGTATGTTTCAACATCAGTTATTTTCATTTTACGGTTTATAATATTATTAGTTAGAAATTATAATAATCATAATTTGTATATAAATAAATCACAAAATATATATTTATTTTTTTTCTTTTGATAAACCGATAAATCTTATAATAATTATCATAAAAAATGTGATTTATGAAAAATAAATTTTATATTAAAAATAAACTTACCCCTATTATTAATGTTTCTGGATTTATGACTAAAATAGGAGCATCAATAACAAGAAATTATAATATTAAAGCAGCTAAAGAAATATTACCAAATTTTGTCAATTTAGATGAATTACAAACTTTAGCCTCAAAAAAAATTTCAAAAATGCTAAAGACAGAAGCCGCAGTTATAACTGCATCTGCAGCTGCAGGATTAACAGAATCAATTGCAGCCGCTATGACTGGTAACGACTTAAAAAAAATTTATGATTTACCTAATACTAAAAATTTGAAAAATAAAGTTCTGATCCAGAGTGGTCATTTAACAAATTACGGAGCTGAAGTTTCTCAAGGCATTACTCTTTCTGGAGCTAAAATACTTAAGTGTGGTTCAAAATTTTCATGTAGTAATTCTCAAGTTGTTGAAAAAATAAAAAAAAATAAAAAAGATATAGCTTGTGCAATGTATGTTGTATCCCATCATTGTTCACATTATGATTCTCTCCCAATTATAGATTTTATTAAAATATGTAAAAAAAACAACATTCCTGTAATAGTTGATGCAGCTTCTGAAGAGTATATGGAAAATTTTTTTAAATTTGGAGCAGATATAACTATTTTTAGTGCTCATAAATTTATGGGTTCTTTAACAGCTGGGATTATAGCTGGAAAAAAACAATTGATTAAAAATATTTATCTACAAAATCTTGGCATAGGAAGAGGCATGAAAGTTGGTAAGGAAGGTATATATGCAGCGATTGTAGCAATGGAACATTGGTATAAAAGGGATTTAAAAAAAGATTTATTAAATCAGGAAAAAATATTGAATTACTGGGTTAATTATTTAAATAAAAAAAATTATAAAGGTATAAATTATCAAATCATACCAGACCCTACAGGAAATAAAATTAATAGACTTAGAATAATAATTAATAAAAATAAATCAGGTTTTACTCCTCAATCTCTTGCACATTATTTAGAGAGAAACAATCCATCAATTTTTGTAAGAGATGATTTAATTCATCTCAATCATTTTGAATTAGATACATGTAATTTAAAAAAAAATGAACATATAATAGTAATTAAAACCATTGATAAAATTATCAATAAATTGAAAAATAATATTTTTAATCGAAAAATTAATATGAGTGAATATAAAAAGATTGCTATAAATAATTGGTTGAATTGGCTAGATTGAATTTAATTATTCTTTAAAATTTTTATATTTATTTTCAATTTTTAATTTAAGATCAGCAACAAAGTTATCATCAATATCTTTATCATGACTTATACTATGCCATAAACCAATTTTGTTGATATAACTTTTCATTTTGATTAATGCATTTCCCATTTCGTCCCAAGTAATGCCCATAGATTCAGGTCGAATATCTACTCCTGCTCTAATTATATAATTTATCATTTCTTCAGCCTTAGAATCATGAAGAAGTGATCCAACATAAACACCCATATTTACTGGTTGACCGTGAATATAAGACCTTTTTGTATGATATTCTAGAGAGTAAAAAACAAAATGATCAGTTCCTTCTATTGGTCTGGGATTCCATCCGAAGTTGTGAAAAGCTGGACCTCCCCAAGAATTTGCATTCATGAGTCTTATTATCCCCTTATCATTTACCTCTTTGATATCATCAATTCCTTCCAACATATAATCTAATACTGATTGAGCCTCATCAACAGCATTTTGATCATAAGGCCACTTGGTTTCGCACTTACCAATTTTATCAGCATATTTCCAATCTAGATGAGCCGTGTGGTAACACATTATTTCACATATTCCACTTCTGTTAAATATCTTGGGTGCTTTTTTAATAATATCAAAATCGACATAAACAGCTTCTGGTATTGTCCATCCTATATAATTTATATTACCATCTATACGCGCTGCAAATCTTTGTCCAAATGCAGCATTTACAGACATAGAAGTCGGAACTTGAAAAAGTCTCGCATTACTTTTCCAACTAAAAAATTTTGCAGTATCTAGGGCTTGTCCCCCACCAATACCAACAACTGTATTAAAATTTTTAATTTTTGTATAATCATCTTCTAAAGTATTAATATCTAAATTTTTTACAAAATGTACTTGAACATTTTTATTAAAAAAACTTGAAAAATTTTCCCACAAGTCTTCCATAGTAACAATTAAAGTATCTTCTGGAATAATAATATTTAATTCATGTAATAAGTTTCTTCCATAAATAGTTGGAAAAGTTTTATTGTTTAATAAAAATTTTGGATTATTTATTTCACTCATATTTTATCCTTTTACTGAGCCTAAAGTTAAACCTTTTACAATATGTTTTTGTGCAAAGGCTGCAAACAATATCATTGGTATCATTGATATTATAGCGCCTCCAGTCATCCCACCCCAATCAATTGAAATATATCCTCTAAATGAAGCGATACCAACAGTAATTGGTTGAGCATCAAAAAAAGTCAAACCAAGGGCAATTGCCAATTCATTCCAAACCCATATTCCATTTAATATCGCTGTTGCTACAATTCCTGGTATTATGAGAGGTAGGTAAATTTTAAAAATTGCCTGCACGGGATTGCATCCATCTATATAAGCCGCATCATCTATTTCTTTTGGAATTTCTTCTAAAAAACTTCTTAGCATCCAGATTGAAAAAGGAAGAACATGGACTTGATAAATTAAAGCCATTCCCAGATAGGTATCATATATCCCAATTGTTTGATAGATTGCAAACATTGGCAGTACAAATAAAAATTCTGGAAGCATGTAAGCTAATAATAACCATTGCATAAAAGCGGTTTTGAAACGTATCTGATATCTTTTGAGAGCATAGGCTGCAAAAATTGCTATCACAATAGATAAAACTATACTAATTATAGTAATGAATAATGAATTTAAAAAAGTACCTTTAAAAAAATCATTGTCCATTAATTTTACATAATTTTTTATTGTTGGATCAAACAACCATTTTGGAGGTTTTGTAAAAGTCTCTCCTTTACTTTTAATTGATAATAAAAAAAGCCATGTTATTGGTAAAATTGTTACAGCAATTGCAATAAAACTAACTATGTAAGCTGTAATTAAGTGTTTATATTTAGTTAATTTCTTCATAGATCTTTATTATACCTAGAGTATATTGTCGTAAGACATATCACTACAATTGAAAACAAAACCATTATTGTCATAGATTTGCTCATTTCTAAAAAACTGTATGCAACGCGATATGCATACGTTTGTAATGCTTCTGTTGCAAGTCCTGGTCCACCGCCAGTTGTTCCCCATATTATATCAAAAACTTTAAGAGTATCGATGGATCTAAATATCAAAACTAAAAAAATAAGGGAGCGTATCATAGGTAACCTAATGTATCGTGTAATTTCCCATTCTGTTGCACCATCCATTTTTGCTGCTTCAACAGGTTCAGTAGGAATACTATTTAGGCCAGCAAGTATAATTATGAAAACGAACGAAGTTTGCCACCAAACATCTAGTCCAATAATTGTTGGCATAGCAGCATTATATGATCCAAAAAAATTAGATTTAATGCCTATAAAAGATAAAAAATAAGGAATAATTCCATACATATTGTTTAAAATCACTTTAAAAAGGATTGTAACTGAAATTCCTGAAACCATTAATGGTATTAGAAGAAGTGTTCTAATAATTGTAGATCCAATTTTAATTCTATCGATATAAATAGCTAGTAAAACTCCTATTACTATTTCGAAAAAACAAGCAAAGAAAGCAAATACAAACGTGTTTTTAATTATAATCCAAAATTCCTTATCAGTTAAAAGAACAAAATAATTTGAAAATCCAATAAAATCTTTCTCATCACCCCATCTCCAATTAAAAAAACTATAATAGATTGAATAGCAAATTGGGTAGAGGGAAGTAAAAGCAAGTATCAAAATACATGGTGATAAAAAAAGATAGGGTGTTTGCTTCATTTTTATTTAAAAAAGGAGGGAAATTTTTCCCTCCTTAAATTTTAATAAATAATTTAATATTTACATTTTGTTGAAGTTAGCATTTCCCTCAGCTGTTGCGTCAGCACTACTAGCTCCGCCATGAATTCTCAATATTACATCCATAATTTCTAGAGCATATTTATTGAAATCCTTAACTGGAACCACTGAAGTTCTTACTGTTTTCATTGACTCAAGTGTAGCTGATACGTAATCAGGATTTAATGAACTAGTGTAAGAGTCATTCTCCCAAGTAGATAATCTTCCAGCTCCACCATGATAGGTACCAATTTGTGGTTCACTTGCTTTATTAGTCATGTATTGAATGAAATACCAGCCAGCATCTTTTTCTTGTGCATTTGCCCCCATACCAATACCCCATTGCCAGTTGGCAGTGTAAGAAGTTCCACCTTTTTCCTGAGGAGGAAGAGCCATATAGCCTGTATTTCCTTTTACAGCAGGACAATCATCAGTTTCAAACCAAGGTCCGAAAAGTGAAGCATCTGCAAAAAATGCAGCTTGACCTCCACAAAAAGCATTCCCTGCTTCATTCCAGTTGTATGAAAGTATATCGCTTGGCCCAGCAGTCATAAGGCCGGCATAATCACTTAAGCCTTTCTGGATCGCAGGATCATCTAGTCTTGGCTTGTTCCAATCTCCATCAAACCAAACACCATAAGGAGCTTCTATATCTCTTGACCCCCATGCATTAAATACAAGTCCTGAAATTGTATCAATGTTTGTATCAGTTCTTAATCCACGCATAGCTGCTCCAGCTATTTCTCCACCAGAGTCTGCTTTAACTTTATTTGCCATTGAAATAAGTTCATCCATTGTTTCCGGGAGCTTGCCTCCAAGATATTTATTCACTAAGTCTTTATTATAAAACACAATATAAGATTCAAATGACATTGGGATACAATAATAGTTTGATCCTGGTCCGCCTGGAAAATTTGTTGCATTTAAAAATCCTGAAGGGAAGTCATTGACATCATAGTCAGGAGATGTTGCATTTGAATCATTTAAGAATCCATTTAATGGCTGAAGTAATCCAGCGCCATATTGGTTAAATGCAGTTGCATCCATTGGACAGAAGTGCGCATCAGCCCCTTTTGCAGCTCTTAGATTAACTTCCATTCTATCAAAGTATAAATCTTCAGCTAAAGCGTTTACTTTTACTGTAATTCCAGTGTCTGCTTCAAACTGAGGTATTAGTGATCTAATACCATCTAAAACTGGATGTTCATTCATTAGAATAGTGATTGTTTTTCCTGAATGAGCTTTCCAATCAAAAGCATTTGCTACGCTAAAAGAAAATACCAGAGATTTAGATATTAAAAATGTTAAAATTTTTTTCATTCTTTCCTCCTATTTAAATAATAACTCATGCTATAACTAATAGTTGTTTAGTCCAGTTTTTTTTACTCTATACTGGTAACTTTATTTGCATTTTTGAAAATTCCTGCTTCAAAACCTCTATTTTTAGCCAATTGCAATTGCATTAGTTGAATAGGTACAACTTCTAGAATTGGTAATAAATCTTCATTAATTTGTGGCATTTTTATAATTCTTAAATTCTTATTATTAAAAATTCTATTATTGGAAGGGGTTATTACAAGACATTTACCCCCAAATTTTATTATATCTTTAACAAGTCTTTTGTTGATATCTAAATTTTTTTTAGATCCTAAAAATGTAATACAAGAAAAATCTTTTTGTACTATTTCTATGGGCCCGTGTCTAAACTGTCCGGCTGAAAGTCCAATACTAGGTAATTTTGAAGCTTCTGCTGTTATTAGTGCTGAGTAAGCTGCACTTGAATAACTTAAACCACGACCAATAAAAGTTAATGCATTTGAAGGCTCAATAAAATCACATGATTTATTTGTTGTTTTTTCTAATTTATTTAAAAAACTTTTTAATTTTTTACTTAGGGTTTTAATTTCAATTATAGCTTTTTTTTCTTTTTTGATTAATGTTGATCCCAAAATATGATGCGCTGCACATCCTCCAGTATAAGTTTTAGATGAAACAGTTCCTTCTTTACCAGCATTAGTGAAAATAGATATATTTGACCAATTTGAAAGAGTGTTATTAGGCAAATTAGAAATACTTATTGATATCTTTGGTTGTTGTTTTAATTCTGTTAATTTTATTAGCTCTACACTTTCCCCAGACTGAGAGGTTGCTATTATAATTGTTTTGTTAGTAATGACATTAGGTGTCTGTTGAATTAATTCTGAACAATCCCATATGCTTATTGGAATTTGAATATGCTTGTTGAGAAACAGGTAAAGAGGATATGACCCATACAATGATGCCCCCATTCCAGTAATTATTATTTTATCAATTTCTTTTTTATCTATTTTTTTTTTTAAATTTTTTAAATCTTTCAATATTTCTGGATAAAATTGTTCTGGTACTTTGTTAATTACACTAGGTTGTTCTAATATTTCATTTCTATAGTTTTGCACATTCACCAACTGGTATAGCCGCCATCTACAGAAATAATAGATCCAGTACAATAGCTTGAACTTTCAGAAGCAAGAAAAAGTGCAACACTCGCTATTTCACTTGGTTTGGCCAATCTTTTCATGGGTGTCATTTCAATCCAAAATTTAAACCATTCCGGTTTTTCTCTTCCTAATAAAGTCATTTCAGTTGCCACATAACCTGGAGCTATAGCATTTACTCTAATATTGTGATCAGCCCATTCACAAGCAAGAGATTTAGTTAATTGATGAACTGCTCCTTTACTAGCATTGTAACTAGATTGAGGTTGTGGTTTATCTACAATAACTCCAGAATTAGAACCTATGTTAATAATATTTCCTTTTTTTTGTTTTATGAAAATTTTTCCAAATTCTCTACATATATTAAACATAGAATTTAGATTAATATTAATGACATTATTCCACTCAATGTTTGTTATTTTTTCAGCCTTTTTGTTATGACATATGCCTATCGCATTAACTAAGACATCCAATCTTTTATATTTTTTAATTATATATTTTTTTAAATCTTTAATACTTTTTTCTGAAGCTGCATTCATATAAGCAAATTCAATATTCTTATTTTTTTTAAAAAATTTATTAATTGTCTTTTTTGATTTATTTTCATCAATATCAGCTATAATAACTTTTGATTTTGCATCTAGAAGAGCTTTACATATTTCTAAACCTATTCCTCCTGCACCACCGGTTACAAGGCATATTTTATTTTTCAAAAGAAATTTATTTAAGTAACTCATTATTAACTTTTAATTTCAATAATCGCTTCTATTTCAACAGGAATATTGTTAGGGAGTACATAAACCCCTAAAGCACTTCTTGCGTGTTTTCCTTTTTCACCAAAAAATTCTACTAATAAATCTGAACAACCATTTATTACTTTTGGTTGCTCAACAAAAGTTTTAGTACAATTTACCAATCCTAATATTTTTACTACTTTGTTGACTTTTTCAAAACCTATATCATTTTTAATAACTGATAATATAGAAATACCTACCCTTCTTGCAGCATCGTAGGCTTCTTCTAAATTTAAATCTTCTCCAACCTTCCCTTTTATTAATTCTCCGTTATCATTAAATGGTCCTTGCCCAGATATATATGCTAGATTACCTGAGAGCCTGACATTTACAAAATTTCCTATTGGACTAGGTGTATCTATAAATTTTATATTCATAATCTATTCTAAGTAAAAAATTTCATCCATCATAACCCAAGAATTATTTTCTTCATTGTTTGGGAATGGATTAAAACAATCGATCATTAAGTTTGTCCATTTATCAACTATAGGATTTTTTTGCATTTCAGTCATATCTTTGTCAAAATCTTCTCCATCATATTCTAGATAACCAAACATAAAATCTTCTTTTAAATAAATACTATAATTTTTTACTTTAATTTTTTTGAGTTCACTTAAAACCTCAGGCCATACATTTTGATGATTTTTAATATAAAATTCTCTTTTTTCTTCCTTTAGTCTTACTGCCATCGCATATCTTTTTGAAACCATAAAACATTTCCTTTTTGTAATTATTTTTATAATTTAATCAGCTATTTATTTACAAACATGAATTAAATTTAAATAGCAAATAGCCCAAAATTTCAAGAAAAGAATACTTTATCAAAAAAATTTTTTATAAAAAAAAAAGATAATTTTCCTTTTAAATTCATTCATACCATGTAATATTCAATATAAATTGGAGGAAAATATGAAATTATTTAGAAACATACTAATATTGATTTCGGCTTCTTTTCTTCCATTTAGTGCCTTTGCTGTTGATAAAAGTTTTCCTAACGACAAAGTTACTATGTGGGGAGATTATAGTGGAATTACTTTAGATGTTAAACTAATTGGTGGAGCGCCTTATGATCCACTTTATGAAGCTATGATTCCTATTTGGGAAGAAAAAACTGGTGGTAAAGTTCAAATCTTATCAAAGAAAAGTCACTTTGAGTTAGATAAAGAAATAAAACAAGATATTGCAGCAGGTAATATAAGTTATTGTGTTGTTTCTAACCATACAAGTTTTGCAACTCAATATGGAGATATATACAGAGATCTTAATGGTATTGTTCCAAAAGATTTTCTAAATGAATTTGTTCAACTTGTTCTTGATCATTCAACTGTTGATGGACGTCTCGTACAACTACCTCAACATAGTGATGTAAGTAATCTTTGGTATATTAAAAGTATCTATGAAGATGCAGATAATAAAAAAAGATTCAAAGCTGAATATGGATATGATCTTGCTCCGCCAGAGACTTTAGAGCAATGGAAAGAGCAAGCAATTTTTTGGTCAGATCCACCTAATTTTTATGGAACTCAGTATGTAGGGAAAGAAGAGGCTATTACTGGTCGTTTTTATGAATTGGTAATTGCTGAAGGTGGCGCTTTATTTGATGAAGAATGGAGACCAACATTTAATGATGAAGCTGGTCAAAGAGCTCTTCAATGGTTTGTTGACCTATATAATGCCCAAGCAGTACCTGCAGGTGTTTTAAATTATCTTTGGGATGAAACTGGACTTGGATTTGCAAGTGGAACAGTTGCTCTTAATCTTGATTGGGGTGGATGGGGCGCTTATTTCAATAGTGCTGACTCCCAAATTGGTGGAGATGTTGGTCTTGTTAGATTTCCTATGGGATCAGGAGGCAAAAGAGGTGGCTGGTCAGGTTCACACACGTATTCCATTCTTAATGGGTGCCCTGATGAAAATTTAGAAGCTGCTGCTTCATTAATTTGGATTTTAACAAATCATGAAGCACAAATGCACGAAGCTAGAGGTGGTAAACTTCCTACTATGACTAGAGTATGGGATGATATTGCTTCAGAAATGGATGCTGAAGGCAATGCTTTTATGAGCAATCTATTTTCAACTTTTGCTGCTTCAATGGCAGAAGATGCATTTACTCCCCCGTTAATTCCTGAGTGGATTCCTTTTTCAAATATTATCTTTCCTGAATTGCAAGCAGCAATTGTTGGAGATAAAACTGTAAAGGAAGCATTGGATGATGCGGCTAAAGAAACTGATTATTTAATGCAAGACGCTGGTTATTACTAAGCTTTTTGTTGACTACTCCTTAAGTAAATTAAGGAGTAGTCAAAAAATTTATCAAGATATTTAAACAAATGAATGATCAAGAGACATTAATTAAAAACTTTAGTCAAACTTGGCCAAAGCCTTCTAAATTACATCCTATAGTAATTATAGGAACAGGGGGAATAGTTAAAGATGCTCATTTACCTGCGTATAAAAAAGCAGGTTTTAAAGTTATAGGACTATATGATGTAGATAAAAAAAAAGCTGAAGAACTAGCAAAAGAATATAAAATTGAACATATTTATGATTCATTAGAGTCAGCATTAGCAAATGAAAATTGTATATTTGATTTGGCATTACCACCTGCAAATTTATTAGAAATTGTAAAAAAACTTCCTGAAAATATTTATGCAATTTTTCAAAAACCACTTGGTAGAACTTTAGAAGAAGGAAATGAAATCAGAAAAATTTGTCATCAGAAAAATATTAAAGCTTGTATGAATTTTCAACTAAGATTTAGTCCTATAATGTTGCCAGTATATGAAGCTATTGAAAATAATCTTTTAGGAGATTTAGTTGAACTTGAAGTGCATGTAAATGTTCATACGCCATGGGAATTATGGCCTTTTTTAAAAACATTGGATCGTGTTGAAGTGCCTCTACATTCGATCCATTATATTGACTGGATTCGTTCTGTATTAGGCAATCCTAAAAGTTTGTATTGTCAATCTGTAAAACATCCTAAGGTAAATGAATTAGCTGACTGCAGAACTAGTGCAATTTTTAATTACGGTGATCAAATTAGATGCTGCATGACTATAAATCATTGCCATTCGTTTGGCAGAAAAAATCAAGATGCTTATATTAGACTAGAAGGCACAAAAGGTGCTGCAAAAATGACTTTAGGCCTTTTGTTAGATTATCCTAATGGTGAA
>MDTE01066828.1_pt1 | contig 17400 bp, 15 predicted proteins | sample 811231 | NCBI WGS metagenome assembly MDTE01 (sample SAMN05326651, study PRJNA326480) | marine metagenome | isolation source: seawater | place: Indian Ocean: Red Sea | collected 2010
CGGCAGTCGAACAACTGCGCCGCGGGTGTTGCGCGCTCGTGCAACGAGCTCGGGATCATGTTGGCCGAGGGCCAGGTGGACGCCCCCAATCCGACCGAGGCGGCGGCGGCGTTCGACCAGGCGTGCGAGCTCGGTCTCGGCATCGGATGTGACAACGCCTCGGTGCTGGCCGGCGGGGGCGAGCAATTCACCCGGACCTCGACGACGCTCGCTTCTGCGCTGGCGCGTGGCGATCCGGCGCCGCTGCGAGAGGCGTGTGACAACGGAGATGGCGAGGGCTGTTTCCTGCTGGCGGCGGCGCACCGCGAAGGACTCGGTGTCGAGGTGGACGTGGCCGCCGCGCGCGAGCTTTATTCCCGCTCGTGCGATCTGGGCTGGGCGCTGGCCTGCGGCGAGCTGGCGGGGCTCTATCTTCGCGGGGAAGGTGGAGCACAGGACACGGCCCGGGCGGCCGGAAGCTTCAACCTGGGGTGCGCCAGTGGCGACGCGATGAGCTGTCTGCGGCTCGGACTGCTGCTCCAGAGCGATCAGATCCAGACCCCCGACCCGGAGCGGGCCCGATCCCTGATCCAGCTCGCCTGCGAGATGGGCCTGGGGCAGGCGTGCGACTTCCTCGAACCATAGCCCGCTGTGGCTTTGGGCTTTGAAGAGATTCTGTAGGGCGGAGCTTCAGCCCCGCCAGCGGGGTCACCGCTGAACTCGGCGGGATCTGGCACCCCTGCACTCAAGCCCGCCAAGGCTACGGTCAGCGACCGGCGCGAGCGGCGTCGAGTCGAGCCTGCAGTTCGGCGCTCTCGGGCGCGAGCCTGAGCGCTTCTTCGAAGGACGCGATCGCCGCGGCCTGGTCACCCTGCATCTGCAACGTCACGCCGAGATTGCCGTGGGCGCCGGCGAACTCCGGCATCAGGTCGATGGCGCGACGGAACTCGACCAGCGCCGCCTCGAGCTGCCCCTGTTCAGCCAGCGTGATCCCGAGCTCGTTGTGCGCCACGGCCGAGTCCGGATTGAGCTGGATGATCTGCTGATACTCGGCCACCGCATCGGAGGGCTGGCCGACCATGCGAAGCGCCATGGCCAGATTGCCGCGGGCCTCGACGAAGTCCGGCGCGAGCTCGACCGCCCGCCGGAAGTGTTGCAGCGCCTCGCCGACTTCTTCCCGGCCGCCGAGCGCCATCCCGAGATCGTTGTGAGCTGCCGGGTTGTCCGGATCGAGCTCGACCGCGCGACGGAAGTGCCCGAGCGCCGTCTCGATGTCGCCTGACAACTGGAGGGCGGCGGCCAGATTGGTGTGCGCTTCGGCGTAGTCGGGCTCGGCCTCGATCGCGCGACGGAACTCCGCGATGCTCTCGTCGATGTCACCGCGCGCGCTGGCCAGCAGTCCCAGATTGTTGAACGACTGCCCCCACTCGGGTCGTAGCGCGGCGGCCCGCCGATACTCGGTGGCGGCCTCATCGACACGACCCAGATCGACCAATGCGTTACCCATGTTGACGAGCGCCTCGGCGAAGGTCCCGTCCACCCGCACCGCTTCACGGAACTGGCTCACCGCGTCCTCGAGGTCGCCCCGGGAGGCCAGCGCGTTGGCCAGGTTGAAGTACCCCTCGGCGTCGTTCGGCGCCAGCTCCAGCGCCGTGCGGTGCGAGGCGATGGCGTCGTCGAACCGCCCGGCCGCGGCGTAGGCGGTGCCCAGATTGCTGTGGGCCACGGCGTTGTTGGGATTGCGCGACAACGCGTCCTGATACAGGGCGATCGCCTCGTCCACCCGGCCCTGCACCTGAAGCTCGGTGCCGACGTTGCTCTCGGTCACGGCGCGCATCTGGGCCATCGAGTACATCGGCCAGTTCGAGAAGATGGCGAGCGCCACGACGGCGGCGCCTACCCCGGCCAGCTGCGGACGCGGCGCCTGCCGGACGAGCTCAGGCAACCGGGTGACACCCACGGCGGCCAGCAGCACCAGGAAGGGCACGAGGGGATACCGATAGCGGGCCATGATCGCGAACGCGACCAGCGTCACCGCGTAGGCTCCCAGCATGAGATACATCAGCTCGAGCTCGTGACGACGCGCCCAGCAGGCCCAGACCCCGACCACCGCCAGCGGCGCCAGGATCCCGAAGTGCCAGATGACACCGGACAGGCGCAAGAGCACGGACCGGTCCGCATAGCTGAGCTGATCCTCGGTGTCGGCAACTTCCGACGCGTTCCAGGCCAGGCGAATCTTGCGCCCCATCAGCTGGACCCAATCCATCGGTTGGGTCCCGATGTAGGACAGCGCCTCCCCCGTCCAGTAGCGGGACACCTGGGCCGGCGTCAACGTCTCGCCCGTCGCCTCCTCGGCCAGCTCGGTGGCATCCAGCCGCTCGAACCGTGGATCGCCGCGGCCAAAGCGAAGGGGTTGATAGATACCCGAGGCCCCAGGGTTGTTCCCGATATAGAAGTTGGGACCGAACTGCGACGTCGTCAGGTAGAACTCGCCCCCCACCGCGAGATTCCGGGCCGCGACCGGCAGCAGCACCATCGCCAGGCCCGCGACGAACGCGGCGGTGAGACGCCAGCGCACCGGGCCGTCCTCACGACGGCTCCAGGCCAGCCAGAAGAGCAGGACCGCGACGAACACCAGCGCGTTCTCGCGGCTCAGCACCAGGAGCGCGACCGCGATTCCGACCCCGACCCAGGCTCCGAGCCCGTGACTGGCCAGCGGGCGCGTCATGAGCGGACTGACGAGCGCCAGCGTCAAGCAGAGGAACACGGCGTCGAGCACCGACTTCTGGACGAGGCTGTCGAAGAAGATCGCCGGCGCGTAGCAGGCCAGCATGATCCCGGCCGCAATGCCCGCCTGACGTGAGAACAGCCGCCACCCGGCATAGGTGAGCAGGACACAGGCCAGCGCACCCAGGACCGCCTGGCTCATCCGCACCACCATCGGCCCCTCGCCAAACAGCGTGTAGACGAGCCCGAGGAAGTAGGGGTAGAGCGGCGCCTGGTAGAACACCTCGGTGCCTACCCAGTCGCCAGCCGCCAGCTCCTGCGCCCAGCTGTGATAGCTCTGGGCGTCACCCATCAGGAGGGGGAAGAACGAGGCCGTGCGGATCTGGAGGAGATGGACGACGCGGATGACCAGCGCGAGGACGAAGATGCCGGCGGCGTACGGGAGAAAGCGATCGAGCGACAGGCTGCGATCGTCCTCGGTCATCACGGCTGGGCGCGCGCCGACGGCTACTCGGCCGCCACGATCATGATCTTGTCGAGCTCGGCCTTGTCAGCGGGCAGCTCGGCCTCGCCAGACGGAAACTCGTTCTGGTCGAGCATGTAGGCGACCACGTCCGTGTACTCCTCGTCGGAGAGACGACCGGGACCGTCTTCGGGCATCGAGACCTTGATCCGCTCGAACAGGGCCCCCACCGACAGGTCCACCCAGAACACGATGAAGTCACTGCCGGCGATCCCGGGCGCCATCTCGCCGCCACGCAGCTCACCGCCATGACAGGACGCGCAATCGCGGTTGTAGACCCGGCGGCCGCGACGAGCCTGGGCGGAGGTGAACACGCCGTCGTTGGTCGTCGGGTCCTGCATCACGGACGATGCCTCGACCTCGACCGACGGGCCTGCCCCGGTCATGCTCATGCCGGCACACAACCCGACCAGCGCCACCCCAACACACCCCACCGTCAGCAGTCTCTGCATCATCGTCCCTTCGCTCGTGTGACTCGTCGGCCCGTATACGAGCCCCTCTCATTCTGGCACTGCCCAACGAACCCGATCAACCGAGCGCGGGGCCTCCGCCAGCGTGATATCGTTCCCCGCCTATGAGTCCATCCAGGCGCGGCGCCTCGGCCAGCTTGTTCTCCCAGGCAAAACGGATCCTGCCGGGCGGGGTCGACAGCCCGGTCCGGGCCTTTGCCGCGGTCGGCGGCACACCCCGGTTCATCCGACGGGCCAAGGGTGCCCGTCTGGTCGATGAAGATGGACGTTCCTACATCGACTACGTCATGTCCTGGGGACCGTTGATCCATGGCCACGCGCCGGCAGGATTGACCGATGCCCTGGCCGAAGCCGCCAAACGGGGCACCAGCTTCGGGGCCCCCACCGCGCTGGAGGTTGATCTCGGACAGGCGGTCCGCGCGTTGATGCCGTCGGTCGAACGGGTGCGTTTCGTGAACTCGGGCACCGAAGCCACGATGAGCGCGCTCCGGCTGGCTCGCGCCGCGACCGGCCGCGATCGGGTCATCAAGTTCGCCGGCTGCTATCACGGACATGGGGACGCGTTTCTGGTGCAGGCCGGCTCGGGCGCCACGACCCTGGGCGTGCCCAACAGCCCGGGGGTACCGAAGGCGGTCGCCGCCGACACCCTGGTCGCGCGTTACAACGATCTGGATTCCCTCGACCGGCTGCTCCGGAGCCACCGCCAGCGCGTGGCGGCGATCATCGTCGAGCCGCTGGCCGGAAACATGGGCGTGGTGCCGCCCGCCCCCGGGTTCCTCGAAGGACTCCGGTCGCTCTCGACCGACCACGGAGCCATCCTCATCTTCGACGAGGTCATCTCCGGATTCCGCGCCGGGCCGGGTGGCGCGCAGGAACGCTACGGAGTCCGACCGGACCTGACCTGTCTCGGCAAGATCATCGGCGGTGGTCTCCCCGTGGGCGCCTACGGCGGGCGACGAGACCTGATGAGTCAGGTCGCGCCGGCCGGCGGGATGTATCAGGCCGGGACGCTGTCGGGGAACCCGCTGGCAATGACCGCCGGGCTGTGGACGCTCTCGCAGCTCACCCCCGCCCTGTACGCGCGGCTGGCGCGTCTGGGCGCGCGCCTGGCCGACGGGCTCGCCGACGCCGCCAGAACGTCGGGCGTCGACCTGCAGGTCAACGGACACGGCTCGGTCCTGACGCCGTTCTTCAGCCGCAGACCCGTACGGGACTACGAGAGCGCCACGAAGGCCGACACGGACCGCTACGCGCGGTTCTTCCGTGGGATGCTCACGCGGGGCATCTACCCGCCACCGTCGCAGTTCGAGGGGTGGTTTCTCTCCGGCGCTCACACCACACGACACGTCGACGAGACCATCGAGGCGGCTCGCGCCACGCTGCGCGGAATGCGTCGTCGGGCACGCCGGTAGGTCTCCGGGCGGGTGGTATCATCCTGACAGGCTCCCACCCCTCCCTGGAACCACCCATGCCGTCCATCAAGCTGCACCGCACCACCGGGGTCAAGGTCGGCGACGTGCAGATCGGCGGCGGCGCGCCGGTGGTCGTCCAGTCGATGACGATCACCGACACCGCGGATGCGGCAGCCACCGCCACCCAGTGCGTAGAGCTGAGCGAAGCCGGCTCCGAGCTGGTCCGGATCACCGTCAACACCCCGGCCGCGGCGGCAGCCGTGCCAGAGATCCGACAGCGGATGCTGGATCAGGGCTGCGACACCCCCCTCATCGGCGACTTCCACTACAACGGTCATCAGCTGCTCAGCCGCTACCCGGACTGTGCCGCCGCGCTCGCCAAGTATCGGATCAACCCGGGGAACGTGGGCACCGGCAACCGGCGTGACGAGCAGTTCACCACCATCTGTCAGATCGCGCGGGATCACGGCAAGCCGGTGCGGATCGGGGTCAACGGCGGCTCGCTGAACCAGGATCTGGTGATGTCGCGGATGCAGGAGAATACCGACCGGTCACTCGGATTGACGTCGGAGGAGATCATCAACGAGTGCATGGTCATCTCCGCCCTCGAATCCACCGCTCTCGCGCTCGACGCGGGTCTGGGCACCGACCAGATCGTGATCTCGTGCAAGGTCTCGTCGCCACGCGACCTGATCACGATCTATCGCGAGCTGGCCCGCCAGACGACCCAGCCGCTTCATCTGGGACTCACCGAAGCGGGCATGGGCATGAAGGGCCAGATGTGGTCGGCGGCGGCGATGGGGGTGCTGCTCGAGGCCGGCATCGGTGACACCATCCGGGTGTCGCTGACACCCCAGCCTGGCGGCGACCGCCGCGAGGAAGTCTACGCCGCGTGCGAGTTGTTGCAAGCCCTGGGGCTGCGCTCGTTCGCCCCCAGCATCACCGCGTGTCCCGGCTGTGGCCGCACGACCAGCACCACGTTCCAGGAGCTGGCCGAACGGATTCAGGGGCATGTCAGAGACATGATGCCGGTCTGGAAGACGCGATATGAGGGCGTCGAGGAGATGACGGTGGCCGTCATGGGCTGCGTGGTCAACGGCCCCGGCGAATCGAAGGCCGCCAACATCGGCATCAGCCTGCCCGGCACCGGCGAGGAGCCGACCTGTCCGGTCTACATCGACGGTCAGCACGCGACGACGCTCCGCGGCTCGTACGACGAGCTGGCCGAGGCCTTTCAACGGCTCGTCGACGAGTACATCGAGTCGCACTATACGCGACGCGAGGCGCTGGCCGACGCGCCACGCTGAGCTGGCACCGATGTCCCGCCTCTCACCGGGCGCCCGGGAGTCAAACCCGGCGCCCATCAAGCTCATCGCCATCGATATCGACGGCACCCTGCTCGACGGTCGGAGCAAGCTCCCGGAAGCGAATCGCGTCGCGCTCGAGACCGCCAGGGCACGTGGAATCGAGATCGTGCTGGCCACCGGGCGCAGCTTCCATCATGCGCAGCCGATCGCGGGGCTCGTTGGTGTCGACGTGGTGCTGATGGTGAGCAACGGCGCGCTGATCAAGACCGCCGACGGCGTGACGCTGGACCGGCGCTCGGTGCCACGCGGTCTGGCCACCGAGCTGATCGTCGCAACCCGCAAGGTGCGCAGCGGCGCCGCCGTGATCTTCGACCGTCCGGACCGACGTCAGTATGTGTGGGAGGGCATCGACTGGTCGCACCCCCAGCGGCGCTGGTACTACGAGAAGAACCGCCGGTTCATGACCGAGAGCCCGGACCTCGTCGCGGCGCTCGAGGACGACCCCATCCAGGTCGCCTTCACCGGTGGGGTGGAAGAGATGCGTGCGCTGGCCGCGCATGTCCGCACACTCCCCTGCGCCGCCTCGCTGACGCTGACGCTGACCGAGTACGAGGCGCGAGACTTCTCGCTGTTCGACGTGACGGCGGATGGCTGCTCGAAGGGCTCGGCGCTTGCCAGATGGGTCGGTCAGCGAGAGATCGCGCCGGCCGAGGTGATGGCCGTTGGGGACAACCTGAACGATCTGGCCATGCTGGAGTTTGCCGGCCATCCGGTGGTCATGGGCAACGCGGTGGCCGAGCTCAAGACCTGCGGCTGGCCGATCACGGCGAGCCACGACGAGGCCGGGCTGGCGCAAGCCATCGATCGGATCCTCGCGACCTGACGCCGCCGGCCGCTAGGCGGCGGCAAAGGCTCGGATGCGATAGGTCCAGACGGTCACCAGGACCGTGCCGATCAGCACGAGGCCGATCGACAGCCCGACCCAGAGACCGACCACGCCCCATCCCAGGCCGAAGCCGAGCACGGCCCCGACCGGCAGCCCCACCGCCCAGTGTCCCGCGAGGTTCCACAGCATCGGGGTGCGGGTGTCCCCGAATCCTCGAAGCACCCCGGTCGCGACGCCCTGGAGCCCATCGAACAGCTGGAACCAGGCGGCGACGAACAGCAGGCTGACGCCGACGCCGACCACATCCGGATCGGCCGTGAACCCGGCGAGGAGCAGACGCGGCGCGGCGATGAACAGGACGGCGGCCAGGCTCATGAACCCCGCTCCGAGCACGAGCGCCGCCCACCCGGCGTCTCGCACACCTTCCGGATCCTGACGGCCGACACCATGCCCGACACGCACGGCACCGGCGGCCCCGATGCCGAGCGGCACCATGAAGGTCACAGAGGCCATGTTCAGGACGATCTGATGCGCCGCGAGGATGGTGGGGTCGAACCGTCCGGCCAGCGCGGTGACCACCGCGAACACTCCCACCTCGAGGGTGAGCTGAGCCGCGGCCGGCAGCCCCAGCGCGGCGAGCCGGCGAAGACGTGACTTCGCGATCCGACGCGATGCCGCCCACAGTCCGCCCTCGACCCGACGGTCGTGACGCACGATCGCGACCAGCAGAAAGACCGCCATGTAGAGCCGAGAGATACAGGTGGCCCAGGCGGCGCCGTTGACCCCCAGGCTCGGGAACCCGAGGTTCCCGAACACCAGCAGCCAGTTGGCCGCGACGTTCACGAGATTGGCGGTCACCAGGGCGACCATCACCGGGGCCACCTGCTCGATCGCCTGCAGGTAGCGTCTGAAGGCGGTGTAGAGCAGGAGCGGAAGAATGCTCCAGAGCACCCGGGTGGCATAGGGCGCGGCGAGCCGCTCGACCTCGGCATCCAGCCCCCACCGGGGCAGCTGGGTCACGACGCCAAAGGTCACCAGCGTGAGCGGCAGGGCGAGCAGCGCGGCGAGCACGACCCCGTGCAGCAGCCAGCGGTGGCACTCGTCCCGGCGACCGGCGCCGGCGGCCTGCGCCACCAGCGGATCGAGACCGAGCAACATCCCGATCCCGAACACGACCACGGCGATGAACAGCACGCTCCCGATGCCGACGGCCCCGATCGCGGCGGGTCCGAGCCGACCCACCATCGCGACGTCGACCAGCCCCATGGTGACCCAGCCCACCTCGGCCACGACCACGGGGGTGGCAAGCCGGACCATGGGTCCGAGCTCGCGCCGGATGCCTGAGAGATGGAAGCTCATTGGGTACACGACGACCAGCGCCCCGACGACGCTGAACTAGTGTTTCAGCGCTATGGTGACGGACTCCCGGGTGTTGGAATCTGGGATTTCCTGGCGAGCCGTTCGTCTGGCCAGGCGCGAGGAGGGAACAGCCTGGTGGGCTGCGACCGACGAAGCAACGCCGTCCAGGCGGGCGGATCGCCGGGAAATCGCTAGCGCCAGATCATGAGGCGCTCGATCCACTCCACGCGGGTAAGGTCGTTGTAGATCACCGTGACCATCAACGTCATCAGCACGACGAAACCGGCGAAGAGCATCCGCTCCTTCAGCTTGACGCTGAAGTCACGGCGCGACACCCCCTCGAGCGCCATGATCGCGATATGGCCGCCGTCGAGGATCGGGATGGGCAGCAGGTTCAGGATGCCCAGATTCAGGCTGATCATCGCCATCAGCGAGAACAGCGGGACAAAGCCGAGCTCGGCCGCGCTCCCCGAGAGCTGCGCGATACCAACCGGTCCGACCAGCTGCGACGTGGGCGTCTCGGCGGTGAGCAGGCCTCCGAGCGTCTGGAAGATCAGCCCCGACCACTCGTAGTTCTGCTCGATACTCATCACGAGCGCCTCGAACGGGCCGGGGTCTATCGTCCGGGTCTCCTCCCTGAGGCTGACGCCGATCATGCCGACGCCGTCCACCTCGGTGGGGGTCACCGCGACGTCCACCCGCTCGTCGCCCCGACGCACCTGCAGGGTCACGCTCTGACCGGCGCGGTCGTTGATGGTCTTGACCAGCTGGTCCTGAGGGAGCTCCCGGCCATTGATGGCCTCGATGACGTCGCCGACCTGAATGCCGGCGTCACGAGCCGCGGTGGTCGAAGGGAGGAATCCAGTCACCTGCGGCGAGATGTAGGGCCCGACCCCGATGTCCCCGGCGTCGAGCGTCCCCCGCGCGAGGGGGGTGAGCTGATAGCTCTGCGCACCCCCGGCGCGTCGGACCACGACCTCGATTTCACGGTCGGCCCAGGGGGCGACCGCGATCATGTACGCCTCCCAGGTGTCGACCTCCCGGCCGGCGACACTCAGGATGCGGTCGCCCACCGAAATCCCGGCGACATCGGCCGGCGAGTCCTCCACCACGAATCCGACGCGTGGCGGCTGCTCTTCGAACAGCGGCACCTGCGCACCCTGATAGAGCACGCCGGTCATGACCACCACCGCCAGGATCATGTTCATGGCGGGCCCGGCGATCAGAATCTGGAATCGCTGCCACTTCGTCTTGGAGAGGAACTCGTCAGGTTTCCCCTCTCGCTCGTCCTCCACGGTCTCGCCGGCCATCTTCACGTAGCCCCCCAGGGGGATGGCGCTGACGCAGTAGACCGTGTCCCCGCGCTTCGTCTGAAGGAGCTTCGGGCCGAACCCGAGTGAAAACGTCAGACAGCGGACACCGTGCATCCGCGCCACGACGAAGTGACCGAGCTCGTGGACGAACACGAGCACGCCGAGAACGAAGAGAAACGACAGCAAGCTCGACACTCTGGATCCTCGCGCCTGGAAAACGGCGGCTACGTGGATTGTACCTCGGCCGCGAGGGCACCGGAGCGTTCGCGGGCTCTCCGGTCCACCGACCGGATCTCATCCAGGGACTCCACGTCCGGCCGGACGCGCTCCGCATCGTCGACCGCGGCCGCGATCACGTCGGCAATGGCGCCGAACGGGAGACGCCCGGCGAGGAACGCTTCGACCGCGACCTCGTTGGCGGCGTTGAGCGCCACCGGGAGCGCCGAGCCCCCCGCCAGGGCACGGTAGGCCAGAGCCAGACAGGGGAATCGCGTGGTGTCCGGCTCGGCGAACTCGAGCGTTCCGCAGGCCGCCAGATCGAGGGGCGGGAGCCCGGTCTGCCACCGGTCCGGATACGAAAAGGCGTACTGAATCGGCAACCTCATGTCGGTCACCCCCAGCTGGGCCAGCAGCGACCCGTCCTGAAACTCCACGAGCGAGTGGACGACCGATTGGGGATGCACGAGGACGCCGATCCGGTCCGCGGGCATGTCGAACAGCCAGCGAGCCTCGATGACTTCGAGCCCCTTGTTCATCAGGGTGGCGGAGTCGACGGTGATCTTCCGACCCATCTGCCAGGTGGGATGCGCCAGCGCGTCGGCCGGCGTGGCCGAGGTCAGCCGCTCGGCCGGCCATTCGCGAAACGGTCCTCCGGACGCGGTGAGCACGAGTCGACGGACATCCGACGGCGGCCTCCCGTCGAGACACTGGTGAATGGCGTTGTGCTCGCTGTCGACCGGGAGCACCGCCACTCCCCGCCGCCGGGCCGCCTCCATCACGAGGCCGCCGGCCATCACCAGCACCTCCTTGTTGGCCAGCGCAATGGTCTTGCCCGCGTCGATGGCGGCGAACACGGCTTCGAGCGCGGTCGTGCCCGTGGTGGCGCAGAGCACCAGCTCGACGTCCGGATGGGTCGCCACCGCCAGCAGCCCGGCCGGCCCCGCCTCCGCCACCTCGATGCGGTCGCGGGTGCCGGCCGTCAGACGCGTTCGCGCCTCGGCGAGGCCGGTGTCGGCGGCAAGGGCCACCGCCCGCGGGCGGTGCCGTTCGACCTGTGACACGAAGCGCTCGACGTTGGCCCCGGCCGCCAATCCGACGATCTCGACGCGGTCGGGGTGGGTCTCGGCGACCGACAGGGCGCTGCAACCGATCGAGCCGGTCGAGCCAAGAATCGCGATCCGTTTCATCACAGCATCCGGACGCTCATGCCACCACCAGCCAGAGATAGAACCCCGGCGCCGCGAAGAGCAGGCTGTCAATCCGGTCGAGCACGCCCCCGTGGCCGGGAATCAGCGCGGACGCATCCTTCACCCCGGCCCCACGCTTCAGCTGGGATTCGAACAGGTCGCCCGTAATCCCCAGCGCGACCAGCAGCACGCCCACCAGCGCACTCGGTGCAGTCCCGGACCCGGACACGACCATCGGCCCCACCCAGCCCATGAACAGGGCGCCTGCCGCCAGACCGAACAACGCCCCCTCGATCGTCTTCCCCGGGCTGATCGCGGGCGCCAGCGGGCGGCGACCCAGCCATCGCCCGCCGTAGTACTGGGCGGTGTCGCTGACCATGATGGTGGCCAGCAGCAGCAACACCACCTCCGCCCCCTCCCTCATCCTGAGCTGCACCAGCACGCCGACGGGCAGGGCGAGATAGACCAGTGGCAGAAGCGACGCGGCCACGTCGAGCAACAGCTCCTGCCCCCGACGGGCGGTCGCCAGACTCACGATGCTGAGCGTCAGCGCCGTCGCCACCAGACCGATCAGCGTCGCATCGTAGGCCACCGCCACGGCCGCCACCGCCACGGCCACCACGACCAGCGGACCGGGGACGACGGCGCCGAACGCCCGAGTCAGACCGAGAAACTCGATGCCGGCGCCGAGCAGGGCCAGCAGCGCGAGCACCAGGGTGCCAAGGGGAGGCAGGAACCAGATCGTGCCGACGACGATCGGAAGAAGCGCAATCGCGCTGAGAACCCGGGTCACTGAGCGCTAGCCTAACCAACGACGACGGGCTGGGTGATCCCGCCGTAGCGCCGCTCCCGCTTCTGGTAGTCCAGGATCGCCTGCAGCAGATGGCGAGCGCGGAAGTCGGGCCACAAAGTTTCTGTCACCCAGATCTCGGCGTAGGCGATCTGCCACAGCAGGAAGTTGCTGACCCGCATCTCGCCGCTGGTGCGGATGAGAAGATCGGGATCCGGCTGTCCGGCGGTGTAGAGCAGGTCGCCGAAACGCTGCTCGTCGAGCTCGGACGGCTCGAGTCCCTGGCGGATGGCTCGACGCGCGGCCTCGACGATCTCGGCCCGCCCTCCATAGTTGAGCGCGATGTTGAACAGCATGCCACCGTTGGCGCTCGTTCGCTCCTGACCCGCATCGAGCTCGCGCTGCACGTCGGCGGGCAAATCCTCGGGTCGTCCGATCACCTGGAACCGGATGTCGTTCGCCTGGAGGTTCTCGAGCTCGAGACGGAGGTAGCGCTTGAGCAAGCCCATGAGCACCGACACTTCCGCCGGCGGCCGTTTCCAGTTCTCGACCGAGAACGCATAGAGCGTGAGCACCTCGACGCCAAGGCGAGCCGAGGTCTCGACGACGTCGCGCACGGCGTCGATACCGGCGCGGTGGCCTTCGACACGCGGCAGGTGACGCTGGGCGGCCCAACGACCGTTCCCGTCCATGATCACGGCGACGTGGGCGGGCAGCCGGTCGAAGTCGACCTCGCGAGCGAGCGCCTCCTCGGGGGAACCGGCAGGAGCCCAGGCCAGCAGATCTTGGAGACTCATGGAACGAACACTCGGCGCGCGATGGCGTTAACTCGCTATGATACAAGCTGTTAGCGACCCGTTCAAGCGCCCGAGCCGTAGTCGACGCGCATCAGAAACAGCCCCTGTGGCGGCGCTGTCCGCCCAGCCAGGTCCCGCTCGCCACGCTCGAGCGCATCCTCGATCGCCGTGGGGGGCAGACGCCCCAGGGCAACATCAACCAGCGTCCCGACGATGATCCGGACCATGTGACGCAGGAAGCCCGACCCATGCACGTCGACGGTGGTCACCCCGGCGGACGGATGGCTGGCAAGCTCGCCGGGCGGGCCGTGTCGCACCGTGATCGTGAAGAGCTCACGAACGGTGCTATGCACGTCGCTGCCCGCCGCCTGGAACGCCGCGAAGTCCCGTGACCCGACCAGCGGCTGCGCCAGCGCCTCGAGCTGCGCCCAATCGAGCTCCGCGCCGACCGGCCAGGCATAGCGCTGTTCGAACGGGCTGACCACCGGGCCGTGGAGCAGGCGATACCGGTAGCGCTTTGCGGTCGCGTCGAACCTGGCGTGAAAGGTGGAGGGCACTTCGGTGGAGGCCACCACCCGTAGGTCGGTGGGAAGGGTCGCGTTCAGCGCCCGCCCCAGTGTCTCCGCGTCGATCGTGGTCGGTAGCCGCACGCTGGCCACCTGCCCGAGCGCGTGGACCCCCGCATCGGTGCGGCCGGCGCCGACCACGGGGACGGCGACTCCACCAGCCAGCGGCTCGAGCGCGGACTCGATCGTGGCCTGGATGGAGGGGCCATTGGGCTGGCGCTGCCACCCGACATAGGCGGCGCCATCGTAGGCCAAGGTCAGCTTGAAACTGCGCGTGGGCGTGCCGGACACGCGCGTCGACTCCTGTCGGTCAGCGTCCGGGTCGTGAACCGGGCTTCACCACCGGCTCCCCACGGGCGCAGCGCGGACACTCTGACGGTTCGTAGGCCGGAAGCGGTATCTGCACCAGCGAGTCGAAGGGCACGGAGAAGCTCACCGGCTCTTCTCCACGGTCGATGATGGCGGCGGCACCCACGACCAGGCCTCCGGCCGCGGTCGCCACGTCGATCGTCTCGCGGGTCGAGCCACCGGTGGTCACGACGTCTTCTACGACGAGCACGCGTGCCTCGGGCTCGATCCGGAAACCCCGCCGCAGCTGCAGCTCGCCATCCTTTCGCTCGGCAAACATCGCCGACACCCCGAGCGCGCGGGCCACCTCGTGGCCGATGATGACACCGCCGAGCGCCGGGGACAGGACGAGATCGGGCTGGAGCCGCTCGGCCTGTTCGGCGAGCGCCTGGCCCAGCGCGGCCGCATGCTCCGGATAGCGCAGCACCTGAGCGCACTGCAGATACCCCCCGCTGTGTAGACCCGAGGACAGCTGGAAGTGTCCTTCGAGCAGCCCCTCGCAGCGACGGAACAGGTCGAGAACGGTAGTGGAATCCATGGGCGAGGCCGGGCCGCGGCCCACCGTGGGGCCGCTGGGTGCCAGAGAGTATACCTTCGGACCCGGTCACGGCGCGTGCGCGAGGCTGTCCGCGCTGGGAAAGCAGGTAAACTCGCGGCGTGCCCAAGCTGTCGGTCACGATCATCACGTTGAACGAAGCCGGAAACATCGAGGCGGCGATCGACTCTGTCTCGTGGGCCGACGAGGTGATCGTGGTGGACTCGGGCAGCGACGACGACACCGTGGACATCGCGACGAGGTGTGGGGCCCAGGTCAGCCGACGAGACTGGCCGGGTTACGGGGCACAGAAAGACCATGCGGCCACGCTGGCCAGCCACGAATGGGTGCTGTCACTCGATGCGGACGAACGCGTCACACCCGAGCTGGCCGACGAGATTCGGGCACTCCTCGGACACGACCCGCCCTGTGCCGGGTACCGCATTCCACGTACGACCCGTTATCTGGGTCAGTGGCTCAAGACCACCGACTTCTACCCGGACTATCAACTCAGGCTCTACGACCGGCGGGTCGGTCGGTGGAGTCGCGTGCCGGTGCATGAATCGGTACAGATGGACGGCTCGGTCGGCACGCTGCGCCACGAGCTGCGTCATCACGCCTACGAAGACGTCTCGGCCCACCTGCGCACCATCGACCACTACACCACCCTGGCTGCCGCCCAGCAGTACGACGCCGGACGGCGGGCGAGCGTGCTCGATCTGCTGCTGCGCCCGCCGCTGGCTTTCGTGAGGAACTACGTCCTGCGACGCGGGTGTCTCCAGGGTGTGGCGGGACTGGTCGTCTCGATCATGAACGCCTATTACGTGTTTCTGAAACAGGCCAAGCTGAGAGAGCTCGGTCTGACCCGGGCTGACGCCTGACGCTGCCCGATGTTCTCCCTGCATGTCGATACGGCGCGGACGTGGCGGGGCGGCCAGAATCAGGTACTGCTGACCGTTCTGGGGCTACGGTCACGTGGTCATCGCACCGCGCTCGTCGCGCATCCCGAGGGAGAGCTCCAGCGTCGGGCCTCGGAAGGCCCGGACCTGATCCCGATCGCCAACACCGGAGAGATGGATTTCCGGGCCGCGTGGCATCTGTCACGCGTCCTTCGGACCATGCGGCCGGATGTCGTGCATGCGCATGACGCCCACGCCGTCGCCATGGTCGCGCTGGCTCGCTCGCTGGGGCGACTCGATCCACCCCCGCGCTTCGTGGTGTCCCGGCGGGTCGACTTCCACATCAGGGGCAACGCCTTCTCGCGCTGGAAGTACAGCCAGGTCGACCTCTTCCTGTGTGCATCGAACGCCATCCGCCAGATGCTGATCGACGATGGCGTCCCCGCGCAGCGGACGACCACGGTCCACGACGGGTGTGATCTGGAGCGCGTCGCCGCGGCCCCCCGACTCGATGTCCACCAGGAGCTGTGGCTGCCCAGGGGCGCCCCGGTAATCGGCAATGTGGCGGCACTCGTCCCGCACAAGGGGCACCGGCACCTGGTCAACGCGGCGGCCGCCGTGGTCCGCGACGTACCGGACGCCCGTTTCGTCATCGTTGGCGAGGGCGAGCTCGAATCGTCGATTCGGCGCCAGATCAAGGAGCTGCACCTCGAGAAGCATGTCCTGCTGGCCGGGTTCCGCGCCGATGCGCTGTCGCTGCAGAAGAGCTTCGATCTCTTCGCGATGAGCTCGGTCACCGAGGGGATGGGCTCGGTCCTGCTCGACGCCATGGAGATTGGACAGCCGATCGTGGCGACCTCCGCCGGAGGCATCCCCGAGGTCGTGGTCGATGGTGAAACGGGTGTCCTCGTCCCTCCCAGGGACGGGCCGGCGCTGGCCGCGGCAATCGTGAGGTTGCTGGGTGACCCGGAGCGACAAGCCCGGCTAGGCGCGGCCGCGCAACAGCGGGTTCGTTCGTCGTTCAGCGTCGGGCGAATGGTCCAGCGGATCCTCGACGCCTACGACCGGCTGGCCGGCACACCCCACGCAGCGGACAGTGCGCGTCCCGCTGCGGCCGGTTGAACCCACACGCGTCCATCATCCCGAGATGACACATGGAGAAGTCGTAGCGCACCGGGTCCTCCGGGTCGATACGTCGAAGCGATGCCGTGATCTCTCGCGCCATCCCCCATCCGGGGCTCTTGTACCGGGTGAGACCGAGACAGCGCCCCACCCGGATGATGTGGGTATCGAGCGGCACCACGAGTTGGGACCGTGAGACCCCCCTCCAGAGACCGAGATCGACCGCGTCCCGGCGTACCATCCACCGCAAGAAGAGATTGAGCCGCTTGCAGGCGCTCCCCCGGCGTGGCTCGGGGAAGAAGTAGTCCACCCCCCGCCGCCCGGACGCACGTCGACCATAGACGGGCTCCAGGTCGTAGGCTCGGGCGCGCTGAGAGAAGGCGTCGAGAGCAGCCCCGACATCCGGAGCGTCCTGGGTGAGACCCTCGACGAAGCACCCCTCGATCGACCCGGCGTCAGAAAGCATCTGCCGCATGATCCAGAGCAGAGCGACCAGGTCCTCGCTCCGGATCCACCGATGCCCGAGCCGAGCCATCCGATCGCGGTGGCGGTCCGGCTCGAAGCCGCGAACGAAGGCGGCGGGCCGCGATCCAAGCACCTCGAGCAACGCGTCGGTCGCGGCCAGCACGCTCGCGACCCGACCGAACGCGAGCCCCGCGGCACAGAACGCCACCACCTCCTGATCGTCGGGGCGGCGGTACCGACGGACGGCCTGAATCGGATCGGTCGTCGCCTCGGCGTCGTTGAACGCTTCGTAGAGACGATCGAGAGGAGCTTTGAGGGATACGAGCGTGGCCGACGCGGGGCCACGGCGCGGGGTCATGCGTCGGCCTGGAGCCGGCTGGTGCCGTCGACCGCCGCGTTCGCGAAGCGCACCCGGCCATCGACGATGGTTGCGGCCACCGCGCCACGGAACGTCTGCCCCTGGAAGGGAGTGTTCCGCCCCTTCGAGCGGAACGCC
>MDTE01119206.1_pt1 | contig 17399 bp, 15 predicted proteins | sample 811231 | NCBI WGS metagenome assembly MDTE01 (sample SAMN05326651, study PRJNA326480) | marine metagenome | isolation source: seawater | place: Indian Ocean: Red Sea | collected 2010
TGGATGTTCAGCATTATCATAAACCTTTAGTTTTGTGAGCATTTTTCTACCTAATTTATTTTTTGGTAACATACCTTTGACGGCACTTTTTACTACATCACTTGGAGAATTTCTCAAAACCTCATTCAAAGGTTTAGATTTGATACCTCCAGGATAACCTGAATGTCTATAGTATAATTTTTGGTCAAGTTTCTTGCCTGTAACAGTTATCTTGCTAGCATTTACAACGACCACATAATCACCGAGATCAGCATTTGGTGTGTATTCTGGTTTGTTTTTTCCAGAAAGAATATTCGCTACTTCTGAAGCAAAGCGCCCTAAGGTCTTTCCCTCAGCATCAAGTAGTACCCAAGATTCTTTTATATCAGTTCTTTTAAAGCTTTCGGTTCTCATTAAGGTTTTTATCGATTGATTAAGCAGGCGGGCGCATTTTAATGCTAACAACCTTACTATTCAACTAGAACTTTAAAATTTTGCATTGTCTTATTAGTTGTTCAGAGATAATTATGTTAAAAAACAACACAATGAATGTGAAAAGCAATAAAGCACTAATTTATTTTATTTTCTCAATTGTAGTAGGAGTTGCTATAGGACTGATCTTTAGTGAATTTTTCTTGAACAAAAAGGCGAAATTATCTTATAAAGAGAATAGTCTAAGCTACTCATATAGTGAGGCAGTAATTAAAGCATCACCTGCAGTAGTTAATATTTACAGTCAGCAAGTTATCAACCAGTCTCGAGATAGTCGTAGGAGCTTCAATTCTATTTTCAATAAAAAAAAGGGAAATCAAATAAAACAAAGTCTAGGGTCAGGAGTAATACTAAGTTCAGATGGATACATTCTTACTAATTTGCATGTAATCGGTAATAAGGCCTTAAAAGTCACAATTGAGCTTTATGATGGAAGAAAATATATAGGTAAATTAGTTGGCATTGATAAAGGTACTGATCTGGCCGTTATTAAGATAAAAGATGAAGAGAATTCTTTTCCTTCTATAGAAATCGAAGATTCAGATTCAGTTAAAATCGGGGATATTGTTCTTGCGATAGGGAATCCTTACGGCCTCGGACAATCAGTGAGCATGGGAATTATAAGTGCAACCGGCAGAGAATTTGATAATCCATATTCAAACTATATTCAGACGGATGCATCAATTAACAGAGGCAATTCTGGAGGAGCATTAATTGATGCTAAAGGTCAGTTGATTGGAATTAACACCTTGATGCAAACTTCGAGCGGAGGTTCTGAAGGTATAGGTTTAGCAATCCCATCGACTACAGCCTTAGAGATTGTGAGTGATCTCATACAATATGGAGAGGTTAGGAGAGGATGGTTGGGATTTTCTATCGATAGACAAAGCTTGATTCAATTTGGAAGAATAGTTGTTGCAGAAACAACCAAAAACGGACCAGCTTACTTAGGAGGTCTGAAAAGAAATGATGTAATAAACACAATTGACTCAAAGGCTGCGACCTACGATAACCTTTATAAAACTTTTGCTCGTTCAAAACCCGATGATGAGATTAAAATGTCAGTAACAAGAGACAACGAAGAGATAGATTTAATAATCAAAACTGGAAAATTAGACTAATCCCTCAATCTTTTTTCAGCTGAAATTGCATGAGCTGTGAGACCCTCAGCATTTGCAATTTTCGAAGTATGCTTAACATACTCTTCAAAAGATTTGGGATCAGTTGTTTGATCAAGGCGCACATAGCTGTAGCTCACTAAAAAATCTTCAACAGAAAGGGGAGAACTAAATTTTGCGGAAGAATTTGTAGGTAATATATGACTGGGACCCAATACGTAATCAGATAGTGAATTCGCAGAATCTTTTCCTTTCAAAATGAGACCAGCTTTTAAACTGTCTTCATCTTCAAAGTTATCATGATCAAAAGCAATGTGAAGGTGTTCAGGAGCAAACGAATTAATTATTTTTTTTGATTCTGTAAGATTATCTATATTGATAAATAGCCCATTTGACAATAATGCCTGAGAGATAATGTCACTTCTTTCCAATGAGGATACTTCTTTGTTAATGATTTCTTTAACATTTTGGATCAACTGTGAGGAAGTTGAAATTAAAATAGATGATGCATCAGTATCATGTTCGGATTGAGCCATTAAATCCCACGCTACAGTTTCAGGATCAGAAGATTCATCTGCTAATATCAAAATTTCTGATGGACCTGCAATTGAATCAATACCTACTTCACCAAAGAGTTGCTTTTTAGCCTCGGCTACATAAACGTTTCCAGGTCCTATAATTTTGTCAACTTTAGGAATTTGTTCGGTCCCTAAAGCAAAAGCGGCTATAGCTTGAGCTCCACCTATTTTGTAAATCTTCTTGATTCCGGCAATTTTTGCAGCAACTACTGTCAAATTATTTACTTTTCCATCAATTGCAGGTGATGCTAAAAATATGTCTTCGATACCACATGCAATCGCTGGCGCAGCACCCATTAATACAGTTGAAGGATAAGAGGCTTTACCTCCTGGAATATACATTCCCACTTTATCAATCTTTCTAAATTTTCTGGTAATTGAATCATGAGTATTTAATTTTAAAGAAGAAAAACATTTAGATTGATAATTTAAAAGTTGCTGAAATGAGAACTCAAGAGAAATCAGCATTTCATCATCGAAACCATTTAAACACTCCTCTTTCTCCTCATCAGTAAGAAGAAAATCTTCACATTCAAAACCATCTAAGTCATATGTCAGCTGCTTTAGGCCATTATCACCCTGAGTTCTTATTAAATTAATTATTTCGGCAACGGTAGAGGAAACTTCATGCGAATTCAGACTTCTTTTCTTGAGGTAAATATCAAGATTGACTTGAAAGTCTTTGTCTTTAAAGGAGAGTTCATTAAATTGTAAGGTCATTTTAAGGCCTCAGTTATTTCAGCGATTAATCGAGACCTTGTCTTCAAAGAGGCTTTGTTGGCTATTAACCTGGTAGATATGTCAGCGATTTTGTCTATTTCTCTCATTCCGTTTTCTTTCAAGGTGTTACCGGTATCTACTAAATCTATGATGACGTCAGCAAGGCCCAAAACTGGAGCAATCTCTTGAGATCCATGGAGATAAATTATTTCAGCTTGGATGCCTATTGAATTCATATATGAAATAGCTGATTTTGGATATTTTGTTGCTACTCTTAATCTACTCGAGGTTGAATTTAATTTGTTCTTTCCTGCTAAGGAAAGCCTGCATTTTCCAATTTCAAGATCTAATAACTCAACAAATTCTTCATCCTCTTTTTCTATCAATATATCTTTTCCTACAACTCCGATATGAGCTGCACCTGATGTAATATAAGCTGGTATATCCCATCCTCTTATAATAAGAATTTTGAAGTTTGGATGTCTTGTATCATGAAGCATTTTTCGTGAGTTCTCAAAATTATTTTTGGGAGCAAATGGAGTATTTTTAAGCTTCGGCAAAAAGTCGCTCAAAACCCTGCCTTTTGGCAATGCCAATATGAAGGGATCTTTTTGAATATTCATCAGTCTATGAAATCCTCTCTATGTCAGCACCCAAAATTTTTAACTTCTCTTCGATCCTCTCATAACCTCTATCGATATGATAAATTCTATCAATGATAGTTGAACCATTAGCTACTAGACCTGCTAAAACAAGACTTGCGGAAGCACGCAGATCTGTTGCCATTACAGGAGCTCCCTTTAAAGACTCAATACCTTCAATCACAGCAGTGTTGCCTTTTAGTGAGATTTTTCCTCCCATTCTTGCGATTTCTTGAACATGCATGAATCTATTTTCAAATACGGTCTCGGTTACTGTTGAGTTGCCTTTTGCAATTGCATTCAGCGAGACGAATTGAGCTTGCATATCAGTTGGAAAAGAAGGATATGGGCCTGTAGTTAAACTTATAGCCACTGGCTTCTCATTGTTCATTTCAATCTGGACCCAGTCTTCTCCTAAAGATATTGTTGCACCAGTTTGTTCTAGTTTTGAAATAACTGAAGAAATGTACTTAGGTTTAGCTGACTTGATTTTTACCTTCCCTCCCGTCATAGCAGCCGCAGTAAGATAAGTTCCTACCTCTACCCTATCAGGCATAACACTAAAAGTAGCTCCATTAAGTTTCTCAACACCATTAATGGTGATTTGGTCTGTACCTGCCCCTTCTATATTTGCTCCCATTTTTATCAGGCAATTTGCAAGATCTAGAACTTCTGGTTCCCGAGCAGCATTCTGTATGACTGTTTTTCCATCAGCCAAGCTTGCCGCCATGATGACATTTTCAGTTGCGGTTACACTCACAGGTTCAAAAATAATTTTAGCTCCCCTTAGCCTCCCCTCAACTTTAGCTTTAATATTTCCTTCTTCAATGCTTATTTCTGCACCCATTGCTCTCATGGCATCAATATGCAAATTAACAGGCCTACTGCCAATGGCACAACCTCCTGGAAGTGCAACTGTAGCTTTTTGGAATTTTGCCAATAGGGGTCCTAGAACCAGTATTGATGCTCGCATAGTTTTAACTAATTCATATCGTGCATCCAGATTATTTATGTTGGAAGTATCGACTTGCACTTCCATTTCGTCACTCAGCATTACATCTACACCCATAGAACCCAATAATTCCAGCATGGTCGTTACATCGTTAAGATGTGGTAAATTTCCAACTGTTAATGGCGTATCTGCTAAGAGAGAGGCAGCAAGAATAGGGAGAGCAGAATTTTTTGCTCCAGAAGCATATATTTCGCCTGAAAGTTTTGATCCACCTCTGATTAACAGTTTATCCATTTAAACTGATGTCGCCCAACTGTTGATTACTTTCTCTATATCTTCTTCTTTCTTTTCCATAAGGGAATAAAATTGATTTCTAAATATCTTTGCTAAATTCATGCCATTAATATTTATATTTCTGATTTTCCAATTACTTTCTTTGTCTAAATACATACTGTATGTTCCTGGATAAACTTTCGAAGAGGTAATAATTTCTATTTTCACTAGTGCTTTATTCTTATGCTTTGATTCACCCTCTGGCTTTAAAACCTTTATTTTTTCGTCTTTAAATTCAATAAGTGTACTGGTGTAAGTATCTAGCAAGCTCTTCTCAAAAACATTAGAAAAAGCTTCTACCTGCTCCATTGTTGCCTGCTTTGAATACCTTCCCATGACGTATCTAGAGATCAATCTAAAATCTACTATTGGTCTAAAAGATTCACTTATCTCATCTTTGAATTTGTCTGGATTATCTTCAAAAAGATAACTTTTAGTTTGAATAATTTCCAAAATATTATTATGAGCCCTTTCAACATATTCATGAGCAGTGAGCTGTTCAGACGAAAACTGAGAATTGAATTGAAATAAAAAAATACAAAAAATAATTTTATTGATAGCAACTTTCATGAGAGATTTATATGATTTGATATGTATTATGACTATTATAGCATCGGGTAAGCTGGTTCAATAAAACAAGACAAGAATTAAAATGATCATTGCATTAACAGCCATAACTGCAGGAATAAGCTTGATATGGGTTAGTGCAGGAAAATTAGAAAAATACTCTGTTCTTACAGCTCAAAAATTTGGATTGTCCCCTTTTTTTATCGGTTCAACTGTAATTGCATTTGGGACATCTGCACCTGAAATGCTGACCACATTCTTTGTTTCTCTTGAAGGTAAAGGAACAATGGTTATAGGCAATGTGATTGGGTCAAATGTTGCTAATTTGTCCCTTGTTTTTGGCTCAATGTTATTAGTTATTTCATTGAGGAAATTAACGATAAAGCAAGAAAGTGGCATTAAGAAAGATCTACTAATACTCATAACTTCTAGTATTTTGGTTTGGATTGTAATTGCACTCAATCCATTCAATATAATTTCGTCTATGGTTTTGCTCACATCACTTGTCCTTGTCATAACCTTCTGGTACAGAAATGGCAAAATAAATGAAACTGATGATAAGTTATCAATAAGTGAGGGTAATGTGCTTCTGAAGCTTCTACTATCTTTGATTGCCTTAGTATTTGCAGCATGGCTAATAACTAAAGGCGCAAATCTGATACTTAAGCAATTTAATTTAGGACAATTATTTATTGGTTACACGGTTCTAGCTATTGGAACTAGCCTGCCTGAAATAGCAGCTTCAATTTCATTGGCCCTTAAAGGGAGGTATGAGACAGTTTCAGGAACATTAATAGGATCGAATATTTTTAATGGTTTATGTGTTCTTGCAATACCTGGCTTATTTATGAATGATGAAATGTCTTTAGGTTGGTCATATCATGACTGGTCTTGGCTGATGCTAATACTGTTTGTTATAACCTTTGTTTTCGCGTCTTATATTCTTTTAACATCAAAAAGAGAAAAGAAAGCAAGTCTAGTATTAAGTATTTTGTTTCTTAGCTCTTACTTTATTTCCCTTTACTTTGCTTATTGAATATATTGAGTGTATGAGAAATAGAAATCACTTAAAGTCTGCTAGAAGGACCATAAAAATTGAAGCAAAAGGTTTGGAGAATCTATCAAACAATTTGACTAAAGACTTCAACGTGGTTTGTGATTATTTAATTAAAACCAAAGGGAAAATTATCACCATCGGAATAGGAAAATCTGGACACATCGCTCAGAAAGTTTCTGCTACTCTATCGAGTACTGGCGCTCCTTCAAGTTTTATAAATGCAGCCGAGGCCTTACATGGAGATGTTGGAGGAATCGCTAAAAATGATTCTGTTCTGATTTTCTCTCACTCTGGGCAAAGTCAAGAGATAATTGAGCTTTTCCCTTTCCTTAAATCTACAGGTTGCAAGTATTTTTCGATTACAGGCTCAAAAGAATCTTTCATAGCCAAAAATGCTCAAATTAACATTGATACAGGCATTTCGGAGGAAGCTTGTCCCTTAGATCTTGCTCCGACTACAAGTACAACAGCAGCCTTGGCATTAGGTGACGCAATAGCTGTAGCTCTACTTGAATCAAAAGAATTCAAAAAAGACGACTTTGCTAAATCTCATCCTGGAGGAAAGTTAGGTAAGAGGCTTATAATTAATGTTCAAGATTTAATGGCTAAAGGGAAAGGTTTGCCTAAAGTTTCTCCAAATACATCTCTTTCTAAAACACTAATTGAAATAAGTTCCAAAGGATTAGGAGTTTCTTTAGTTATTAAGAATAAATCTCTAATGGGAATTTTTACTGATGGTGACTTAAGGAGGACATTAAATAGCGAATCCAACCCTCTTGATGAAAAAATATCAAAGTTTATGACAAAAAAAACAAAAACTATCTCTCAAGATAGTTTGGCTATTGATGCTCTTGAAATAATGCAGGCCAATAAAATCTATACCTTGGCAGTCGTAGACAGACACAATAAACCAGTTGGGGTCATTAGAATGCATGATTTGATTGAGGCTGGCCTAGTGTAATGTTTATTGGACATAGATTTTTAATAAATATATTTTTAATTTTCTTCTCTACTTGTATCTCTGCTGAGAGCAATCAAATTGATGAAATCTCTGATATAGAAGGCGTATTTCTTGATTTCAACTTCCCAGATAAAAAAGTTCAAATGATAGCTGATCGGACTTTCATTTTAAGCGATGAAGTTTTTGAACTACAAGGTGTTTCAATAACCTCTGAATCTGCAGATAAAACCTTAAATATCAATTCATCAATTGCAACTTATGATCAATCTTCAAATAAAATATATATGGAAGATTCTGTAAAATTTGTAACAAAATTTAAAGATAAGCAAATATTCATTACTTCTGAAAAATTACAATATGATATACATGAAGAAAATTTAAGAGGTTACGAAAGATCGATTGTGACTTTTAATGACCTAAAGGTAATTTCATCAAATTTTTCCTTTATGCAAAGTGGTGAAGATATAAAAGCTATTTTCCAAGATGGAAAGATATCGATAAACCTCAGCAATGAGATAAGTACAGGTATGGCAAATAAAGTCACAGTTTTCTTTAATAGAAATGAGGTATTTCTTGAGGGTGATGCTGCCTTTGGTCAAGATGGATTATTAATAAAGTCAGATTTTATTCACTATGACATATCAAAAAATAAGATTATTAAATCTTTGAACTCAAATATTGAAAAAAGTATATGAAGTTAACTCTTATTAATCTTAATAAATCTTACAAAGATAAAGTTGCTGTTAAAGATATTTCTTTTGAAGTAAATCATGGCGAAACCATTGGTATTTTAGGGCCTAATGGGGCAGGGAAAACCACTCTATTCTATATGATTGCTGGTTTAATTAAGTGCGACTCAGGTGAAATAAGAATTGAAGATACTAAAATAAATGATAAATCTATTTCGAAAAGAACCGAGCTAGGCTTATCTTATCTGCCCCAAGAATCATCCATTTTTAGAGGTTTGACCGTTCAAGAAAATATTCTAGCTGCTTTGCAACAAAACCCATCTCTAAATAAAGAAGAAATGCATTTAAAAATGGTAAATTTACTGAGAGACTTTAGGCTAGATACTTTTTCAAGTACAAAAGGTATAAAACTCTCTGGTGGAGAAAGAAGGAGAACAGAAATAGCTAGGGCTCTTGCTTCTGATCCTAAGTTCATACTATTAGATGAACCATTTGCAGGTATTGATCCTTTAGCAGTGACAGATCTAAAAAAAATCATTAATAAACTTAATAAAAAAAACATAGGAGTTTTGATCAGCGATCATAATGTGAGAGATACCATGAATATCTGTAACAGAGTGCTTATAGTTAACAAGGGAGAAATAATCGCTGATGGACATCCAGAAGAAATCTCTAATGACCCTATAGTGAAAGAGGTTTATCTTGGTGAAAATTTTAACTGATAAAAGTGAAACAAAGTTTAAAACAAAAACAAAAACTATCTCTAAAACTTACAGCTAACTTGGGAAATCAAATTAAGCTTCTCTCTTTAAGTGGCTTTGAAATAAGTTCTAAGCTCAATGAACTTATTGATGAATATTGTGATGAGAATGATAAAAAGATTTCAATTTTCAAAGAAGAATATTTAGCAGATAAATATAGAAATGCTATTTACAAAATGGAAGCTGAGTACAAACTTCCTGGAAACTCCTTTGAAGAGTCCAGCCTAAAAGATAACCTCCATGAACAGCTAGAATTAGAACCATTAGATCAAATCCAAATGTTAGTTGGAGAATTTTTAATTGATTCAGTAGGGGAAAACGGCAAGCTAGACTCGCATCTAAACTATGATGATATAAGGAGGATAATTAACGAAGATTTTGGTACATATATTTCAGATCAAGAGATTGATACAGTATTGAGAATCATTCAAAACCTAGATCCTCCAGGATGTGCTTATAGAGATATTAAAGAGTCTTTAGAAGCTCAAATAAACAATCTAGATGTGAACAAATCTATTAAATTAACTCTACATAATTATCTTGATAAATTGATTGAAAATGAATTATCTATTGAAGATTTGCCTCACAATATTCGTGACAACTTCTCAAAACTCACACTTAATCCCGCAAGCGGTTATGGCGAAACCTCCAAAATATACATTAGACCTGATTTGATAACTATACAAAGATCAGGGACTTGGCATGTTTCTTTGAATGACGATTTCATATCTAAAGAGCTGAAGGAATACATAACAAATAAAATTGATTCAACAGAGCACCATAAGAAATTCGAATATAAATCGTTTTTAAAAGGTTTGGAAAGAAGACAGCAAACCCTTCTATTGGTTGCACAATATATTGTTGAAGCTCAAACAGATTTTCTAAATGAAATTGCTGGAAAAAAAGCAATTTCTAATGAAGAGATAGCTGAAAAATTAAATATAAATCCTTCAACGGTTTCCAGGATTGTAAGAAATAAATTTATACAACTTCCTGATCGCATTTCATCATTGGCAAACTTATTAGAGAGAAGAGTAAACAGAAGAAGTGAGGGCAATGACGTAACTATTGATGATCTTAAATATCTAATAAACGAAATAATAAGTGAAGAAGATGAATCATATCCTTTGAGTGATCAAGACCTTACAAGAGTTCTAAAAGAAAAATTGGGGATAATATTATCTAGGCGAACTGTGGCAAAATATCGATCTAACTTAAATATTCCATCTTCAAGAGAGAGACAATTAAGCTAATTAGTTTTTAGAGCTTTCAAACCATCCATTAAAATTTGTTACTGGTTGTTCAAGCGTTCCTGTAATTGACCAGGATCCAGAGCTAAGTTGGTCTAAATTACGTTCAAATGCTTTTCCTGCAATATATACAATTCCAGCAGTTAATGGACCTCCGAGAAGAAGTGCGTAGGCTGGAAGATAATCTCTCAAAGGCAAAGTCATAACTACTTCGAGATTTAAGTCTTTTAGAAAAGCTTTCTCATCTTTTATAATATTACCTTTCCATGAAAATTCACTAGATCCACTTTTGAAGACCAAAGGAGACTTAATGTTAAGATCATCCTTGGTGATATTTATAACACCACTTACTGAATCAGCACTAAATCCAGTTTTATAAAGCTTTCTGAAATCTAGATTTGTTATTTTTTCAAATGAATCAGTAATATTGAAAATATTCACTATTCTTAAAAGGTTATTTTGAGCTTGTAATTCTTCTCTATTTTTTATGACAAGACCTTTAATATTTAAATCAATGTCTCCAATAATATTTCCATAGTACACATCCCAAGGTAAAGAAGACCAATTAACTGACACGTCCATTTCAAAAGTGTCCATTTCAAAATTCGGTTCAATACCAATCTGCTTGAAAGCTTTCTCGGGAGATCCTGAATATGCTCGTGAATCTAGTGAGGTTTTCCAACCTAAGCCCTCTCTATTGATTATTAATCTTGAGACTTTATTTTCGTTGAAAGTTAATCCCCACTTTCCATAAACTCCCTTGAGATTATCCAAGATTAAGGATTTATCATCTCTCGATAAACTAAATGACCAGCTGCCATAATCATGAGAGTTGTATACAAGAGATTCAGTATTGAAAATCATCTCAAATGAAAGTTCATTGTATAAATTTAAGAAAGCAGATCTTGAACCATTATCATTATCAATGTTGTTTATATTTATAAAATTTAAATCAATTTCAATTGGATTTTCTTTCAGAAGAGGTATGGAAACCTTCCCACCTAAGTCATTATTTAAAATATATAATTCAAAAAAATCATCTCTGTATGAGGAGGTAATTAAATTATCTTTGAATATGTAGTTTGAAAAATTGAGCTCCTCTACAGTTAGTCTTTTAACTTGAAAATTAACTTGCGAACCACTAAATCTTGAATCTAAATTATTAAATAATGCATAATCTAATTTCTCAAAATTCCCTATAAGTGAAACTACTCCTTTTTCAACTTTGATAGACTGCTTTTTCTTTCCAGCTATCAAAAAACCTTCAATATTTTTATTGTAGAAATGTAACTTCCCTCTCAATAAGTCACCATAGGAAAATTTTACTTGTGATTTGTTATCTCTATAAAAAGGAAGAAAAGAAATTTGAAGATCTATAATTTCAGAAGAAGGTTTGAATAATGGCTCAGGAAGTTTTATCTGTGTCCCTTGCAAATTTGTATATAAATTAATTGAAGGAGACTCTATATCTTTCAATCCTCTTTGGAAATTAGAAATATTCAATTCGAGTCTAGCATTGGAGATACCTTTAACTTCAGATTGTAAGTTTTGAGGAACAAGATCTTGGAATCTGATTTTGTCTCTTGAAATAAATGAGGTTAAGCCCTTACTTTTCCGTTCATCACTAAGCTCTAGAACAACAGGGTTAGAGTTTATCTTGAATGAGATAATTCCAGTTTCAAAACCTACTTTGCTATCGTAATTAGCTTTAAGATTTATATTTTTTAGTTCTAAACCTAATGCATGAAAGTCAAGATTTGCTCTTTTAGACTCAGTCCTAAGTCTTAACTCAGAATCTTCTTTGAGGAGAGAAATATCATTGGACAGTGGAGAATCAAATTCAAAGTCTGTTGAGTGTTTGCCACCTTCGACTTTAAAATCTGTTAGATTTGAGAAAGTAAGCTCAGTTAAAGTTGAAAAAGGTCCGTCTAGATTACCTTTTATTTGAAATCTGTATTCATCACCGAATTTATAAGTTTCGAATACAGATTTAATTTGAGAATTCAAAAAGTTTCCATTTTCAATTTGACCTTTCAGAATAAAATCATTCAAAGAAAAGAAAGAGTTGGCTTTGTCTACTTTATATTCGTTAAATTCAAAACAAAGATTTTTTCCCGATGCTTCAAGACTAACTGTAGAAGTGTTAAGGTCAAATTGACTATCAAGTGACCCCCTATAAATCATATTTAAATTTGTAAAATTTCCACAACTAATCATTTTCTCCAAAGAGGATTGAATATTTTTTAGAGTGGGAGTTCTTGGGAATAACTGATGCGATGATGAAGAAGCAATCTCTTTTGCATGTAACCTAAAATCAAGATTCCCTAAACTTGATGTAATTGTTGGAATCGACCTAAATTTTCCTTTTAGCTCATGACCATTGAATGAAGTGACAAAATCAGAAGGCAAAATTTTTATTCGCCCATTTTTAATATCAAAATTGATGTCTGAATCAAGATTATCGAATCCCAATTGGCCTTCAAGTAAATTTGATTTAACTTTGAGTAAAGGTGATCTAATTAGTATTTTGCTTTCTTCATTCGTATATAAAAGTTTACCTCTTAAACCTGCAAGCTGAATATTATTATTGCTAAATTTGAGTTGATTAAATGTGGATTGTATAAAACTAGTTTTAGAGTCTAAGTCTAAGGAGATATTACTCAACTCTCCTTCTAAAGATATTGTGGGATAGATGTTTTGGATAAAAGAATTTAGAAAATCATCTTCATAAATTAACAGCTCTGGAATTACTATCTTTTTATCTTGGCCCAACAAGAAGAAATTTGGGAATTTATGTTCCCTGCCATCATTAATCAAAGGACTAAACTGAATCATAAAACTATCTGAGTCCTTCAACTTAAAACTTGTAGAAATTGATTCAATTCCAAGAAATTTTTTTTGCGGAGTAAGCTTAAGGTTTCCTTCGAAATTAATAAGCTTATCTTCCAATAGACTAAAGGAAACTTGAGAATCTAAAAGTAAGTTGAATTTACATCTAGCACAATAGAAATTCAATAAACTTTCATCAAGATTAAATGATTTGCTTGTCAACACTCCCTCACTTATTTTATTGTTCAATGGAGAGCTGGGCTTTATATTTAAATTCAATGTATTTGCATTTTTGTCTCTAAATTTAGCAACAACAAAATGACCTTGATCAGTAAATTTTGAGTTTAAGTCAATTTCTACAATTTCTTTCCCTTGGGATGAAAAGATCTTAAACTTGTTAATATTCAATTGATCAATAAAATTCAAATACTTGAACATGTCCAAATCTACCATTTGCCCATTTTCAATAGATTGATTTCTCCTAGTTACTTCAAATATGTTCACACTAGATATCAATCGACCTGTGAATAGGTTGGGCAATGAAAAAGATATAGTCACTTCATTAGCATCGAATATTTTTCCTCCCTCTCCAATCCTCAAGTCAGTAATTTCCAAAGATGGTCTGATTGGGTGCCAATGAATATTTTTAATCTCTAAAGTTGATTGAGGTTCAATGTATGTATTAATGAAATACATATAAAATTTCTCATTTGTTAATAGAAAAGATAGAAATAAAACTGCAGTGATATAAGTAGATAAAGCAAAAAGAGATAATTGACTGAGTCTTTTCATTTTCATCTCATTTTATCTTTTTTCTTCTTAATTCTCTTAGAATGAAAAAAATAATAGGCCACATTAAAGATGATACAAAAGCAAATGTTGATGCGTTAAGTAAATACTGAATATCTGAAACACTTACTCCCGAGCTTACATTAACAAAATCAAAAGCTAAGGTCATTTTGAAGACAAAGAACAAGAAAAAAAGAATTATCGATTGTTGAAGGACTGGTGAAACTCGAAATTGATAGAAGAACCTCTGACAAATATATGTTACAAGGACAAAAAGAAGAGCGTGCAAACCTAATATAGGGCCTGTGAGAATATCTAAAAGCAATCCAATTACTAATGCTTCTGATATCCCTACCTTGTCTGGTAAAGCCATATTCCAATATATAAGAACAAGTAAAGTAAACAGAGGTTTCAAGTGCATTACTGCATCTGGAAACATATAAAGATCAATGAATAAGGAAATTACAAGAGTCAGGTAAATCCAAAGTTTATTTCTTTTACTGCTATTCATCTCTATACAGAAGGTAAAAATCTTTATTCAGAGGAGATGAAAAGAAATTAATTTTGATATTTAGAAACTCTTCATCAACAGGATCACTGATAGAGACAATCCTTCCTATAGGAATACCTTCAGGGAAAACGCCTCCTAATCCTGAAGTAAAAACTCTCTCTCCTTCTTCAAATTCAGCAGACTTTTTGATGAAAGCTAACTCTCCATGCCTATAAAGGCCTTTACCTTGAAGAATTGCGTGAAGTGAAGAATTTTCCGTTACTATTGGAATTGAAGATCTGACATCATGCATCAGCAAGACCTCAGTTGAAAAGGTTCCAATCTTAGTCACTCTTCCTATTAAACCGAGATCTGATATTACCGCACTGTTTTGTTTTACTTTTTGTTGTTGACCAATACTCAATATCAACATAGGTTGATATTCATTTGAAGATAGAAAATTTTTCTTTGCAATTAAAAAACTATCAAGGTCTAAATTTACTGAAGACCATAGAGAGTTTAAACGTATATTATCTAGAGATAATTTACTTATGGTTTTGTTTGTTGCCTTTAATTTTAGGTTTTCTTCTTCTAAATCTTTTAATTTCTCTTCAAGATAAGATCTAGAAAAGAAATAATTTTCTGTTGCACTATAAACGGAGTCTGGTATCTCGCTAATTAAACTCAATGGTTTGAGTAAATCTATTACATGTATCCTTATGTAGGATGAACTGTCATATCTGATATCTGTAAGCATTAAAATAAGGCAAGAACATAAAGCCAAAATTACTCTCGCAGGTTTCATTGAGGGTATAGCAAAAATAGCCTCACTGCTAATATTTGAAACTTTATGTTCACGCTTAATCATGAAATTATGATACTCAGGGTGAGTAAAGAAAGATATGTAAAATTATTCAGTAGACAAGAGATCAATGTCGTACTTGTCCATTATCTCTAAAGCGCTACCACCGCCTTTCGCTACACATGTCAGGGGGTCTTCTGCAACTATCACAGGTAAACCTGTTTGGCTCGATATCAAAACATCTAAATCACGCAACATTGCGCCACCCCCAGTAAGAACAATTCCTCTTTCACTTATATCTGCACTCAGTTCTGGCGGAGATGCCTCCAAGGCAGTTCTTATAGCTTGAATAATAGCTGATAAAGGTTCAAGCATTGCATCATAAGCTTGTTTACTGTTCATAGTAAAAGTAATAGGAATCCCTTCAGCAAGATTCCTTCCTCTAACTTCCATATCAATAACATCTGAATCTGGAGAGGCAGTTCCTATAATATGCTTAACCTTTTCAGCAGTTGCATCTCCAAGTAAAACCCCTTGATTTCTTCTCACATAAGAGATGATGGACTCATCTAATTTATCACCACCAACCTTTAAAGAATGAGCATAAACAACACCGTTAAGAGCTAGTATCGCTATTTCTGTTGTTCCACCTCCAATGTCAACCACCATTGAGCCACTCGCTTCTTCAACTGGTAATCCGGCTCCAATGGCGGCTGCCATGGGTTCTTCAATAAGACGTACTTCTCTTGCTCCAGCTTTGAGAACGGACTCCCTAATAGCTCTTCTTTCAACTTGAGTAGATTCACAAGGAACACACACAAGTATTCTCGGACTTGGCCTTATAAAACTATCTTCGTGCACACTTTTAACAAAATGTTTAAGCATTTCTTCAGTAACTTGAAAATCAGCGATAACTCCATCTTTGAGAGGTCTGATTGCAGTTATATTTCCTGGTGTTCGTCCAAGCATCTTCTTAGCTTCTGCACCAACGGCCACAACCGTTCTTTGTCCCGCATTATTTCTAATAGCAACTACAGATGGCTCATCCAAGATGATGCCTCTTTCTTTTACATAGACAAGTGTGTTTGCCGTACCCAGGTCTATTGATAGGTCATTCGAGAACAGACCTCTTAATCTTTTCAACATTTAAATACCCAATGAGAAATGTTTGATATTATTTATTTGTCACTCTAGCAACAGCAATGTTTTTGAGCAAGCAACAATATGCTACATTACGCATCTTTTTATAAGAAATACCCCTAATATGGCGTTAAGTGACAAAGAACTAAAAGAAATAGCTTACCTTGCGAGAATAAATGTCAAAGAGGACTCCTTAAAAAAATTAAAAAAAGAGCTCGAAGATATACTAAATTTATTTGAAGAATTAAATTTAGCTGATACCCAAAGTGTTGAAGCTATGTCTCATCCTCTTGATTTATCGCAACCTACAAGAAAAGATTTAGTTACAGAGGAAGATTTGAGGGAAGAGCTTCAGAAAAATGCACCCTCTGTTCAATCAGGTCTTTTTTTAGTTCCTAAAGTCATAGAGGGAGAAGATTAAATGGATTTTCATAATCTTTCTTTAAAAAAGCAACTACAGGGCCTGAAAGAAGGTAGTTTTTCCTCTACTGAATTGACTACCCATTATTTAGAAAGAATAGAGAAATATGATGGTGAACTTAATTCTTTTATATCTGTAACTGCTGAAAGAGCGCTAATCCAAGCTAAGAATTCTGATGAAAGGTATGCAAATAATCAGGCGTTTGGGCTTGACGGAATACCTTTAGCACATAAGGATATTTTTTGCACAAAAGACGTATTGACCACATGTGGTTCAAAGATGTTACATAATTTCGTTTCGCCTTATTCTTCTACAGTCTACGAAAAACTCGATGCTCAAGGAATGGTGATGCTCGGAAAAACAAATATGGATGAGTTTACCATGGGGTCGTCAAACGAAACAAGCTATTTCGGTCCAGTTAAAAATCCTTGGAATAAAGAATACGTACCGGGGGGGTCATCTGGCGGATCAGCAGCTTGTGTGGCTGCAAACCTAACCCCTGTTGCAACTGCTACTGATACAGGTGGATCAATAAGACAACCTGCCTCACTTTGTGGTCTAACTGGTATTAAACCAACTTATGGCAGGGTTTCAAGATATGGAATGATTGCATTTGCCTCAAGTCTGGACCAAGGAGGAGTTCTTGCAAAATCAGCAGAAGATGCAGCTTTAATCTTAGAAGCCATGTCAGGATACGATCCCAAGGACTCTACAAGCCTCAATGTAAAAGAAATCGATTTTCAAACTAGTATAAATGAGCCAATAAAGAATCTAAAGATAGGCCTTCCAAAAGAGTTTTTTGATGCAGAGTTACCATCATACCTGCAGAA
>MDTE01003199.1_pt1 | contig 17398 bp, 15 predicted proteins | sample 811231 | NCBI WGS metagenome assembly MDTE01 (sample SAMN05326651, study PRJNA326480) | marine metagenome | isolation source: seawater | place: Indian Ocean: Red Sea | collected 2010
GGTGCCAAAAGCCGTGCCCCGATGATCGGTGAATGAGTGAGCGATTGGGCTCAATCACGGGACTTACGATCTGGGAAGCCGTTTCCCGGAAAGCATTGCCGGATTCAGATCAAGGGCTTATGATCTGATGGGGATTTGGTGTGGGTGGCGAAAGAGGCGCGGGCCGAGCTCTAGGGGCGAGAGACGGTCCTCTTATTTGCGATGATCAAATTATCCCTGCAGGATCTGGATGCGGGCTCTCGGATGGATCGAGAGCGGTTGCGGGATGAGTTTTCCCGATTCCATTGTGTGCTTTTGCCGGGGTTTTTAGACGTGAGGATGGGCGAGCGGATCGCGAAGCTGGTGTCGTCTGGGGGGTTTTACACTCGGGAGGACTTCACACGGGATGGGGGGTGTTGGCTCGAGAGAATGCCCTCGAGGCCAGTCATCCCTTGGCGACTCTGATGTTCATCCTCCTCAATCAACCGAAGTTGTTTGAATGGGTCCAGGAAATCACCGGAGTCGGCGACTGCATCCGATTCTTTCGGTCACGGGTGGCTGAGTTTAAGCCGCGGCCTGAACATTATGATTCGTGGCATGACGACGTGTGCCAAGGCCAGTTGATCGGAATGAGCATCAATCTAGGCCAGGAGCCCTATGAAAGGGGGGAGTTTGAGATCCGAGACGCCGAGACCCAAGAGGTGTATCGTCGGATTGAAAAAACTCGATTTGGAGATGCGCACCTTTTTCGAATCAAGCTGGGATTGGAGCATCGGGTGCAATCAGTCGCCGGAAGCCATAGTCGGCTTAGCTGCGCGGGTTGGTTTTGTAGCCGCCCCGACTATCGGGTGGTTTTGAAGGGGATGCTGGCTTCTGGGGCGCCCACTGCGGTTTTGAAACCCCATTCAGCGTCCGGTTGAGGCCCCAATTGGGGATCCGCCTTGCCCTCCATCGGGGCCTTTCTATAATGCGCCGATGTTGGATATCAAGCGGATTCGGGAAGAGCCTGAAAGGGTTAGGGAACGCCTAGCGACTCGGGGAGGGGACGACGGAGAAAAGGTCGAGGAAATTCTCCATTGTGATTCGGAATGGCGGCGCTTGGTGACGGAAGTCGAGAGGCTCAAGTCTCAACGAAATCGAGTTTCAAAGGAGATCGGTGCGCTGATGGGCCAAGGAAAAGGGGAGGAAGCCGAGGCGCGCAAGGAAGAGACGCGGGCGTTGGGTGAGCAGATTGGAGTGCTCGATGGCCAAGTTGGGAAACTGAAGGAACGTGCCCGAGAGCTGATGTTGAGCCTGCCCAATCTTCCGCATGAGTCGGTGACCGTTGGGGCGACCGAGGCGGACAACCCTACCCTGCGGGAGTGGGGACAGAAGCGGGATTACCCTTTTGAACCGGAGGGTCATGTTGGGCTCTGTGAACGCCTGCAGTTGATCGATTTCGTCCGGGGCGCGAAGCTGAGCGGGAGCGGGTTTCTCCTCTACACGGGGTGGGGCGCCCGATTGGAGCGCGCCTTGACCCAATTTCTATTAGACCTTCATACGGGGGAACACGGATACACCGAGGTGTCTCCGCCGTTTGTGGTGAGCCGGGATTGTATGGAAGGGGTCGGACAGTTTCCCAAATTCGTCGATCAGGCCTATGCGGTTCAAGAAGGGGAGGATGGCAGCACCCTGGGCAGTCTTTATCTCATTCCGACGGCGGAGGCTCCGGTGGCCAATATTCACCGGGGTGAAATGTTGGCGCATGCGGATCTCCCCATTCGCTACTGTGCCTATAGTCCCTGTTTTCGAGCGGAGGCGGGGGCCGCAGGGGTTGGGACTCGAGGGATGATTCGGGTTCATCAATTCGATAAGGTCGAACTGATCAAGGTGGTCGATCCGGAACAAGGCTACGAGGCACTCGAACGATTGGTGGCCCATGCCGAAACTGTCTTGCAACAATTGGATCTTCACTACCGGGTGATCCTCCTCTGTACGGGGGACATGGGATTCGGGAGCGCCAAGACCTATGATATTGAAGTATGGGCGCCGGGTCAGAAGGACTATCTGGAGGTTTCGAGTTGTTCGAACTGCGAAGACTTTCAGGCTCGCAGGATGGGCTTGAGGGTCAAGATGACGGATGGGAAAAAGGTCTACCCTCATATTCTCAACGGGAGCGGAACGGCGTTGGCCCGGCTCTTCGTTGCCTTGATCGAAACCCATCAGCAGAAAGATGGGAGCATTGCCATTCCCGAGCCCTTGCGACCGTACCTGAAGGCCGATCGGATTCCCTCGCCCGAGGGGTGATCTCAGGGGGGACTTTCTTTACGCTCATGAACATTCTGATTGGCAGTAGTGAGGTTCAGCCGTTCTCCAAAACCGGCGGCCTTGCGGATATGGTGGCTGCCCTAGGAAAGTTCCTCGGCCGTGCAGGGGTCCGGGTTCGATTGGTCACGCCCCTCTACCGAGGGCTGATTGAACGCCATCCGGAAATCCGTCGAACCGATCGAGTGGTGAGGGTTTCGATCGGGGGACGGGAGGAAAAAGCGGCGATATACGAGTGGGAGGCTTCGGAAAACTACACGATCGAGTTTATCGATCACGTCCATTACTTCCAGCGGAGCGGAATCTACGGTGAGCGCAATGAAGATTATTCAGACAATGCCGAACGATTCCTTTTTCTGACCAGGGTTCTCCTGGCCCTGAGTCTTGAGTCTGATTGGACGCCGGATTTAGTTCACATCCATGATTGGCCTCTGGGGCTTTACCCTGTCCTGCTGCGAGATGTGGTTGCTCGGGGCAAGGCGCGGCGTGTCCCGAAGACGCTTTGCACGATCCACAACCTCGCCTATCAGGGCATCTTTCCGCCAGATGAGCTGGCGTTGACGGGGCTTGACGCCTCTTACTTCACTCCCAGCGGGATTGAGTACTATGGGAAATTGAATTTCTTGAAAGCCGGAATCGTTTACGCCGATCACGTGAGTACGGTGAGTCCGGCTTATGCCGACGAGATCCTAACCTCTGAGTATGGATGTGGTTTGGAAGGGGTTCTTGTGGGGCGGGAGAGAAGCCTTTCAGGCATCCTCAATGGGGTTGATTATACCGAATGGAATACGACGTCCTCGAACCCTCATCTTAAGTTCGCTTACACGGCCAATCGGCCCGGTGGGAAGATGCGTGAGAAAAAGCGGTTGCAGCACGATTTAGGGCTGCCGGTTGAGGGCAAGGTTCCTTTGTTTGGGATGATTTCTCGTCTGGTTGAGCAAAAGGGGGTGGCCCTGCTGGGGGAAGCGCTTGAGCAGGCCCTCAACCATCGGATCCAGTTTGTTTGTTTGGGGTCCGGGGATCCAGAATTGGAAGCCGTCTTGCAGACGTTGGAGCAGCGGTTTCCCGATCGGGTTCGGGTCAAGATTGGTTATGATGTGACGCTCTCCCACCGAATCGAAGCCGGGTCGGATTTCTACCTGATGCCCTCCCGGTTTGAGCCCTGTGGGTTGAACCAAATGTATAGCCTTCGGTATGGAACCATTCCGATCGTCCATGCGGCCGGGGGGTTGAGGGACTCAGTGGTTGATTCGAACGAGGATAACGCACGCGCCACGGGGATTAAGTTCGAGGCTTTCAACTCGGCCGCGCTTCTCGAGGCGATTTATCGGGCCCGGCGAATTTACAAACGGGTCGAATTGTTTCGTGCCTACCGAACCCGGGGGATGGCGGCCGATTTCTCTTGGGAGCGGACGGCAAAAGCCTACCTGGACCTCTATCGAAGGGTTCTCGAGGAGGGGCCTGCTGCGAATCCTTGACTGGGTTGCGAGGATGCCCCGCTTCTGCCCCGATGACTCGGCCATCGGTGAATCGAGCGGAAGCCAGATGGGGCTCTGGAGTTGATCTCACGCCCGGGGTTGTTATGGTCAAGTGATACTGTCAAGGTTGAGGGCGCCTGAACAACGTCTGGGTGTCTTGAGGTGAGTGAAAACGTAAGAAGGGTCAACAAGAGTGATGAGGTTCAGCAGACGAGCATTTGTTCGAAGAGCGGCGTTGGCTGCGGCAGGCGCCGGGATGGGGTTGAGGACGGGCGTGCAATCAGGTTGGGCCGCCGACCGGCTCGGGCGTGTGGCCCGGCGGCATTTCGACGTGGTTGCTGTGGACAGGGTGACGGTCAGGGTGCCTTTTCGGGAGATTCCCAGACGGGCCATGGATCGTGAATTGCCCCATTGGCGTTACTCGGAGGTTTTTCAGGTTCGGTTGAAATCGGGACAAGTGGGGATCGGGGAGACGATGCTCTACTACACCTGGGGCGTGAGCGCCGATGAGGACGTGGCGGCGGTAATGGGAAAGAATGCGGTCGATTGGATGTGGGATGATCGGCTGGGAGCCGGCTTGCAAATGGCCTTGTTCGATGCGGTGGCAAAGACGGCCGAGGTTCCCGTGCATCGGCTCCTGGGAGGACAGATTCATGAGAGAACCCCATTGTCTTGGTGGAATATCGACATGCCTCCTGAAGACATGGCGGCGGAGTGTCGTGAGGCTCACCGGACGGGCTACCTTTCTTACAAGACCAAGGGGCGTCCCTGGTTTGACATTTGGCAACAGGTGAAACTCTCAGCCGGCACCGTGCCCGCTGCCTTCAAGATCGATATGGACTTCAATGACACCCTGCTCACGGCCGCACAGGGGATTCCGATTTTGAAGGACTTGGAAAAGTATCCCCAGGTTGACATATACGAGACTCCGATTCCCCAGCGAGATGTCGCTGGGAATCGGGCTATTCGGGAGGCGACTCGAGTGAACATCGCCCTTCATTATGGAACGCCGCCGCCTGCGGTTGTGGTCAAGGAAGGGGTATGCGATGGGTTTGTCATTGGAGGCGGCGCGCGTCGTGTCATGCAACAGGGGCAATTTGCAGGAGAAGTGAAAATGCCATTCTGGCTTCAACTCGTTGGGACGAGTATCACCGCTGCCTATTCGCTTCATTTTGGTGCCGTGCTCCGAGAGGCGCGATGGCCGGCCGTCAATTGTCACCAGCTCTATACCGAAACGTTGCTCGACCGGCCGATCAAAGTCAGTGAAGGACACGCGAAGGTTCCGGACGCCCCGGGGTTAGGCTACTCGCTTGATCGAGATGCCGTTGAGCGGTTGCGGGTCGTTCGGCCGAAGGCCCGCCCGGAACCGGAGCGTCTGGTCGAAACCTCATGGCCGGATGGTCGCAAGATGTATTTTGCAAGCAACGGCAGGGTGAACTTCATGCTGACTGAGGGAATCAGGGGATCCATTCCTTATTATGTTCCTGGGGTGAAAAGCCGGGCGTTGCCGAATGACGGCAGCGCCGAATGGCGCGATCTTTTTGATCGGGCCCAGTCCGGTCCCGTCATGACTGGCGTCTAGGGGCAGGGCGATTCCGTGAATTGGGATTGAGATGAACTAAACTCTTTTTTTGATGAACGATCTTTTTCAAGTGGCCGACCTCGTGGCCTTTGGGCGCCAACTATTGGAAGCAGCCGGTCTGGGTCGAGAGCGAGCCCAGTCGGTTGCCGAAATCCTCGTTGAAGGGGATCTTCTTGGTCATACGACGCATGGACTACAACTCCTCCCGCCTTACCTCACCAGTCTTGAGGCAGACTGTATGGCGAAGGATGGGGACCCCGAGGTGATTGCTGACCGGGGGGGGAATGTGACCTGGGATGCGGGCTACTTGCCAGGCCCTTGGGTGGTTTCGGAAGCCAGGCGCTTAGCGGTGAGTCGAGTTGAGCGCCATGGGGTGGTGACGGTGGTCATCCGGCGTTGCCATCATATTGGTTGCCTTCAAGCCTACTTGAAGGCGGCGACTGATCTGGGTTACGTCATGCTGCTATACTCCTCGGATCCTTCCGTGGCCAGTGTGGCACCTCATGGTGGGTTGCAGGCGCTATACACGCCGAATCCTTTGGCGGCGGGTTTTCCCACTCAAGGCGATCCGATCCTGCTTGATATCAGTATGTCAACCACCACCAACGGCCTCACCCTGAGAACTCACCAAGAGGGCCGTTCATTGCCGGGGCCATGGGTGAAGGACGCGAAGGGGCTTCCGACCGCCGATGCAGGCGTTCTTTTCAAGGAACCACCGGGAACGATTTATCCTTTGGGGGGGGCAGATTTGGGGCACAAGGGGTTTGGTCTCGGGATCTTGGTCGAGGCCCTGACCTCGGCGCTGGGGGGCTATGGCCGGGCCGATACGCCGAACCGGTGGGGGTCCGCGGTGATGATGCAACTCATCGACCCTGAAGCCTTTGGCGGGCGTTCGGCGTTTGTCCGTGAGACCGGATGGTTTGCATCCGCCGCGAGGGCGAACCCCGTGCCAGAGGGAGCGGATCGCGTCCGATTGCCCGGTGAACGGGCGCTTCGCTGCCGAGAAGACCAGTTGGCGAACGGGGTGACCCTCTACTCAGGGATTCTGGAAGGATTGAAGCCATGGGCGGAGAGGTTCAAAGTGGAGTTGCCTCCGCCGCGCCGCGCCTAGAAGCGGATCACGTTGCGTTGTCTGGCGGCCCATTGGGCCAGCTCGGTGAGTCCGATCCGTTGGTAGTCGATCCCCTTGGGCTCGGATAAGAAGGGGTCTCCCGATTCGGCGCAAATCCTTTTGGCGTGTTGGGCCAAGAGGGGGAGGTGGTCGCGGATGATGTGTGCGTCGACCAGATCATCCGTTTTGGGGCCGAGCACCAGGGCGGCCGCTTGGCAAAAACACACCTCGATATCGACGGACCCCAATGCGGCCAACCCCGCGGCAACACGAATCGCCTCGGCAGGACGATGGGTCTCGCGAGGGTCGGATGCAATCACAATCAGCATGGAAAATCAGTGACAAAGGCCGACGAAGCGGTCCGACTTGGTGATGATCCGGTTGAGCAGGCCAAGTCCGCCGAATGTGACCGCATCAGTTGCTGGGATTTCGCGGCGTCGAGCGGCATACGCGCAGGCCGAGACCTGTACGCCGGCGGCAACGAGGGATTGAAGCGAAGCGGAGTGGACGCCGTGAACGGCGTCGTCCAAGAGATATAAATAGACCTGGACCCTCTCACGTTGCGCGGCGGCCGCGAGGCGGAGCCCGAATTGATGGGAGCCTTCTTCAGGAGCGGTTCCGAGCAGAACACCGAGGGTTTTGGGCGTCTTTGCCTCGTCATTCATGATCGTCACGGGAACGATCTTATCGGTGAGCGGTAGAAGATTCAATGGAGGGAATGCCGAAAAGGAGAGCGCCGCATGAGGGAATCCAGAGGAAGTCGTCAGCCCTGCGAAGTTACCTTTGGGACGCTCATGATTGATGCGGTTCCCCAGAGAATGAATTCGTAAAAAAGTTCTGCCGATTGCTCCCCCGAGCGAACGGTGCGGATCTTTTTTGGTTCCCGAGCTTATCGAATCGACCGGTCCGATCACCGCGGTTCTTGCCCCGGTTCGTGGTTTTGAGTAGGGTCCCGCCTTCCAGGCTCTTGAGGAAGCACTCCAAGAGCAACGTGAGAATTGTCGCTATGTCAGAGTCATATATTCAGAATCTGTTTGCCGATCGGATCGGGGGAAACCAATACGGAAAGTCCACGGCGATTTATAAGTTCGAAAAGATCAAACGAGCTAAGATGGCCGCGTTGGAGGCCAAGCCTGATGGCGAAATCATCGATATGGGGGTGGGTGAACCTGATGAGATGGCGTTTCCAGAGGTGGTGCGGGTTCTTTCCGAGGAGGCGGCAAAACCTGAAAACCGAGGTTACGCGGACAATGGAGATCAGGTGCTTCGTGATGCGGCCGCGCGTTATTTGAAGACCGTTTGTGGGGTTGATGGAATCGATCCGAAAACCGAGGTGTTGCACTCCATCGGAAGCAAAGCCGCGCTTTCAATCCTCCCGGCTGCGTTGATCAACGAGGGAGATTACGTCCTGATGACGACGCCCGGGTATCCCGTTTTCGGGACCCACGCCAAGTATTATGGTGGCCTTGTGCATCATCTTCCGATTAATCGGGAAAATCGCTTTCTTCCGGATTTGAATTCGGTCCCGACTGACGTTCTCGCCAAAGCCAAGGTGCTGGTGCTCAACTATCCCAACAATCCGACCGGGGCGAGTGCCACGGCCGATTTTTTTGCCGATGTGGTTGAATTTGCCAAGGCCAACCAACTGGTGGTGGTTCATGACGCGGCCTATACCGCCCTTGTTTTCGAAGGCACTCCACTGAGCTTCCTGTCGGTGCCCGGGGCGAAAGACGTGGGAATCGAGCTCCATTCGACCAGTAAATCGTTCAACATGACAGGTTGGCGATGCGGTGTCGTGGTCGGCAACCCGCTCTTGGTGAAAGCCTATGGCGATGTCAAGGACAACACCGATTCGGGACAGTTTTTGGCGGTTCAGCATGCCGCGGCCCATTGCTTCGATCATCCTGAAATCACCGAGCAGATTGCTGCCAAGTATTCGCGGCGAATGGACGGACTGGTTGGCGTTCTCAAGGAGTTGGGCTTTGACGCACAAAAGCCGAAGGGATCGTTTTTCCTCTATGTGCCCTCTCCCAAGGCGGCGGTTCTTCCAGAGGGGGGACGCATCGAATTCAAGGATGGGGAAGCCGCCTCGCAATGGCTGATCAAAGAGCAACTCATCTCAACCGTGCCGTGGGACGAATCGGGTGCCTTCCTCCGTTTCAGCGTGACCTTTGCCGGCAAAGGCGAGGAAGGGGAGCAGCGGGTTCTCAACGAGATCAAAGACAGACTTGCCGGGGTTGCGTTCGAGTTCTAATCGCGAGCGTGGCGTTCGTGGAGGACGCTTGACCTCACGGGTCACCGGGAGGCCTTACCATACCGAACGGCGAGGGCTCGGGCCTTCCTTTGGAGATTGGTGAATCGTCGAGGCTGGATTCGTTGAAGATTCTGTCGTTCATAGGGGTCTTGTTGGAGATGAAACAACCATTCTCCATTCTTCGGCGTCTGGACATACTTCCAGTCGCCCTCTCGAAGGGCCAGCCACGGTTCTCGCTCGAGTTCTTCATGAACTCCGATTTCCCAAAAAAGGGATCTGCGGGGGAGCGGTTCGTCTTCAAGTAGGTGGCGGCTGATGTCGATCCCATCCAGTTCGTGGTCATCGATGGACACGCCGGCAAGGGTGGCCAGTGTAGGGAACAAGTCGAGCGCACTCGCCACCGCATTCGAGGTCTTCGATGAGGGGATTTTTCCCGGCCAGCGCATGATGCAGGGCACCCGAATGCCTCCCTCGAAAAGCGTTGCTTTGCCGGCGCGAAAGGGTTGGTTGTCTCCTCCAAAATTGGGGTCGCCTCCATGGTCTGTCATGAAGATGACCAGAGTGGATTGATCCAGTCCTTGGCTCGTGAGTGTCCCGAGGACGCGACCAATTCCCCGATCGAGGGACGCCACCATCGCGGCGAATTTTCGGCGAGTGGGATCTTTGATGTGCATCAATGCGGCAAGATCGCTCGGATGGGGCTGGAGCAGATTGACGGGTTGGTCGTTGCCGTCGTCCCATCCTTTGCCGAAGTGAGGGGCATTGTAGGCAAGCAGGAGGAAAAACGGTTGGGAAACCGGTTGTTGATGAAGGAAAGTGACCGCCTCATCGGTGATTAGGTCGGTCGCGTATCCGCTTTGCGAGATGGGTTGACCGTGCCGGTACCAATCAGGGGTGTTTCCATAGCTCATGGTATAGAAATCAACACAGCCAGCGGTATGTCCGTAGGTGTGTTGGAATCCGTGGCGGTGCGGAAAGAACATCGGATCTCCGTGGCCGAGATGCCATTTGCCAATCAGGCCGCAGCGATAACCAGCGTGGGAGAGCAGACGGGCGATGCTGGTCTCCTCAGGATGCAGCCCCCGGCGACCATCTCGGGGATCAAGGAACATCAGTGCGCCGAGCAATCGGTCACGAGATCGGCTCGGATTCCTCCCCGTGAGGAGTCCGAATCGGGAAGGGGTACAGATGGATGAAGCGACGTACCATTGGGTGAATTTGAGTCCGTCGCGGGCCAGTGAATCGATATGGGGTGTCGGAATCTCGCTGCCGTAGCAGCCCACATCGTTCATTCCCTGGTCGTCCGTGAAAATGACGATAATGTTGGGCGGAGAAGCATTGGCCTCTTTGCCTGACGCCTTAAGACACCCCATTGCCAACAACCCTGTGGCGAACAGCATTAGAAGTCTGGAGTCGAGGGTTTTCGGAATTGCCCGTCCCCGGGAGCTATCTTGTTTCCAGGACATCCCACAAGACTCGAGCGGGCGAGGTCGAATGGCAAGCCGATTTGGACCCGGCGTGGGGAGGGTTGAAGCCCTCCAAGTTCGTTATTGTAATTACAGAAGATTAATCATTTCAAATCTGGATCGAAGGTTGAATTCCAGATTGACGGAAGATAAGTTTTCCGCGCAAAGGGGATGGAGGTATTGATCCAAGATGTTCGAAAAATATGACAAACGCAAAATAGGGAGTTGTATGGCCTTTGGTTGCCTCACGGTGGCCGGCTTGTTTGTGCTGGGTGGGTTCGGTGCCTACTTTGGGATGAAGGCGACGTTCGAGTCGATCGTGAGTGATTACACGGACCCGGTGCCACGAGAGTTGCCCAAGGTGGATGTCTCGCGGGAGGAGGGGGAGGCGATTCTCGGTCGGTGGGAAAATTTTTCGGAGTCGATGGAAAAGGCCGAGCAAACCGAGGAACTGGAATTGAGTGCGACCGATGTGAATTACCTGATCAGCAGTAGCCGGGAACCGCTCTTTTTAGCTCTGCGGGACAAGGCGTTTGTGCGCTTTGAAGGGAATCAAATTAAAAGCGAGATTGCTTTGCCCCTGGACGGGTTGGAGATCAAGGAAGTTCGGGGTCGGTACTTGAATGGGGATGCGGAGTTGTCGATAGCCCTCGAGGAAGGAGAGTTCGAAATCGAGTTCAGATCCATTGCTGCGACCGGACGTGGAATTCCTGATGCTTTATTGGATCAGGTTCAGAGTTCGGTCGATATCGCCAAATTGCTTACGGAAGCGGAACCACGTTTGGCCGATTTGCTCCAGTATCTTGATGAGATTCGGGTGGAAGATGGCAAACTACGGCTAAAACCGAAACGGGGGCAGAATTTGGAGGATCTTCGAAAGAAAATGGCTAGGTAGGGTCTCTTTTTTTGGTGGGGGGGTTACTCTGCCGGGGGCGCCTCAGATTCGTTTGGACGCAGACCAAGTTTCTTTGCCTCGGAAAAAACGGAGCGGTCCGTCATGCCTGCAAGGTGGTCACAAATCAGACGTTTGATGGACACGGAAGGGGGCAGGTCCGGATGACGCTTCTCTAATTGTTCGGGATTCTCCAGGTAGAATCGGAAGAGCGATTGAAGGGTGCTCGCGGCCCGAAGGTTGGGGCCGTGGACCGCCGGATGGTAGTAGAGGTTCCGGTAGAGGAAATCCCTCAGCTCTGCGTTGAGTTCCTGGAGTTCTGGGGAATAATTGACGGCCCGTTCCGGGTCGAGTCGAATGTCGTCGGGGGACCGGGGTTTGCGGCGGACGAGGTTGGCTTCCGTGGTCTTGACGACGTTTTTGACTTCGCGATCAATGAGGCACCGAACCACGAAGTAGCGTCGGCATTCCTGACCAGCCTGCGGATAACGCGAGTCTACTTCCTTCGTGGCATGAGCCCAGATCGCCACGTTCTGCAGGAGTGCTTTTTCGGTGAGTAGGCCCGACTCGAGCCCGTCGTCGAGGTCGTGACTGTAGTAGGTGATTTCATCCGCCAGATTGGAAACTTGTGCTTCCAGGCAAGGGGACTGGAAATGAAATTCCTCGGTTTGTTCGGGAAGATCATAACTCGTTTGATGTTTGGCGAGGCCCTCTCGAACCTCCCAGCAGAGGTTCAAACCTGGAAAAGCCGGATATTTTTGCTCCAATAATTCAACCACACGAAGACTCTGACGGTTGTGCTCAAAACCTCCGTCCTCCGCCATCAATTCATCCAGCACCGATTCACCGTTGTGTCCGAAGGGGGAATGACCAAGATCGTGGGCCAGGGAGATGGCTTCGGTGAGATCCTCGTTGAGCTGGAGGGCCCGGGCGATGTTGCGTGAGATGGCCGCGACTTCCATCGTGTGTGTGAGGCGGGTGCGCAGGTGATCGCCCGAACCATTAAGAAAGACCTGGGTCTTGTATTCAAGCCGTCGAAAGGCTCGCGAATGGATGATCCGATCGCGGTCCCGCTGATATCGAGTCCGGGACCCTTCCTCCGATTCGGGGTGCTGTCGCCCCCGGGATTCGAGGCATCTCTGGGCGAATGGGGCCAGGCGTTCGGATTCTCGCCATTCGAGCTGACGATGCGAAAGGGGCATGGTTCAGCGAGTGAGATGCTTCACTGGGGGCTTGGGGGGGACGGCTCCGCAGGAATGTATTCCTGCACCGACAGTCCCTTGAGTTCGAAGAGGCGCTTGATGGCGTCCTCAATCAGATTATTCGGGCAGCTTGCGCCGGCCGTGATGCCGACGGTTTGGGGGGAGGCCGATAGCCAGTCATTCGACTCAACCTCCTTGTTCTGGTGTTGGTCGTAGTGGATGATTCGCTTCGGGGAAACCATTTTTCCGGCATTCTTGATGAAGTAGGTCGGAAGCTTGGCTTCTCCCATTTCGGCAAGGTGCGACGTGTTGGAGGAATTGTAGCCGCCGACAACAATGAGAAGATCCATGGGTTGGGTTAAGAGTCGTTGAAGCGCGTCCTGGCGGTCTTGAGTGGCACCACAAATCGTATCGAAGAATCGAAAGTGGCGGTCGATTCCCTGTTCGCCGTATTTGCTCAGCATGGCCGCTTTGAGACGGCGTTGGACTTCCTCGGTTTCTCCACGCAGCATCGTGGTCTGATTGGCGACGCCGATTGCTTCGAGGTGGCGCTCCGGGTCAAAATCCTTTGAGTGTGCGCCCCTAAATCGATGAAGAAAGGCGTCTCGATCTCCCCCTTGGACGATGTAATCACACACATAATCAACATCTTCCAAGGTTAAGACGACCAAGTAATGTCCATTGGTGGCGGTTGCCTGTGAACTGGTGGCCATCGTCTCCTCATGCCATGACTTTCCGTGAATGATACTCGTCACCTGGTCTCGACTGTATTGTCGAACCCGTTTCCAGACGCTCATGACATCGCCGCAGGTCGTATCGACGATGGTGCAGCCAATGGCTTCGATGACCTGCCGGGTCGATACTTCCGTGCCAAACGCAGGAATGATAACGACGTCTTCACTGGTGAGGCTTTTGAGTTCGTTCTCAGTGGGACGGCTTTGAAGCGGTTCGATGCCCATGCTGCGGAGTTGGTCGTTTACCTCCGGATTGTGAATAATCTCTCCGAGCAACAGGATGCGTTGATCCTCGGAGAAAACTTTTCGGGCTGCATAGGCCAAATCGATGGCCCGCTCGACGCCATAGCAAAAACCGAATTCCTTGGCCAAGCGGATGGTGAGGTGACCGTCCGCCGTGAGGGTGTTCCCGTTGGCCCGGAGGTAATCCACGATCTCACTCCGGTAGTGGGTGACGACTTGCGCTTGAACTTCCTTCATCACATTGGGGCGGCGAAGGTTGATCCGAGGCGGTCGATTCACAACTGGTGTTGCCATAGGCGAAAAATCTAGCATGCCGAGGAGGGGCGTCGAGTTGAATCCCCGATGGAAGACTTGAATCAGGCTTGTTGCTAATGAAGAGGCCCGCTCTGATAGCAAATCACACTCAAAACCGGTTCTCTGAGAGTCGGCTACGATGGATTTAAATGGCCAATCCAATCGACTGCTTTAGAGTAGGCCCGCGAGTCTCGAGTGAAGAATTCCGGTCATTCAATCCACCGACGTCCACTTTCCAATGCGGCGTGGATGGCACCGTTGTTGGTGGCTCTCCTGGTTGCGATCTCGGGTTGGTGGGCCAGTTCCACGGTGAAGAGTGCCATGCAGCAGCAACTGACCAGCGAGTTGCAGACGATTCTTACCGCTGACGTGACGGCGCTTGACATATGGATTACCACTCAACGAAGGATGGCATTGGCCTTGGCCAGTGACCAAGAAATCCGCCTTATGACCCAGAGCCTGATCACCAAAAGGGTGTCGACGGGTGACCCGTCCCCGGCAAGCCGGGAGGAAGTCCGGGCGTTTCGAAGTTATCTGCAGGATCGATTAAGCCCTTTGGGCTACAGTTTTATGGTGGTGGACCGAGGGGGGGGAATAATTTGTGGTCCCACTGAGGAATTGCAAGCGGTTCAGCTTCCCGAACCTCAAAGGGCCTTGTTTGATCGACTGTTCTCCTCAAATCAATCGGTGCTGATTACCCCTTACCGCCCTGCCGCGAGTGGGGGACGTACGCCACTCGATCGGGTCTTTGACCGATGGAACCACCCCAATCGGGAGTGGAAACTCGAAGGCGAAGAGACTCCCAAAGCGATGGCTAAGGCCAGTAAGCAACGCCAAGCCAATCGGACCCGAGCACTTGAAACCGAAGGCACTCGGATGGAAGCCGACAGAAGCGAGTCCTTGATGCAGGTGAGCGCGCCCATCGTTTCGGACGGCGGTGAGGTTTTGGCCGCGTTGGGGCTGATGATTCGACCAGAGAGCGAGTTTACCCGAATCCTCTCGGTGGCACGGTCCGGGCAAACGGGTGAAACCTTTGCGTTTGATCGGAGTGGGCTTTTGATCTCTCAGAGCCGGTTTGATGATCAACTTCGAAAGTTGGGGCTCCTCAAGAAGACCGGTCGACAGTCATCGGCCCTCAATCTCGAATTGCGGGACCCTGGCGAGAATTTGTTATCCAACCGGGAGGTCAGCTCTCCTCCCTCGAGTTGGCCGTTGACGAGGATGGTATCCGACGCTGTAGGCGGTGGTGTGGGGGTAGATGTTGAGGGGTTTCGGGACTATCGAGGCGTTGACGTGGTGGGGGCCTGGCAGTGGCTCCCACGATATGGGTTTGGGGTGGCGACGAAGGTGGACGCGACGGAGGCTTATCAACCGCTGGCCGTCCTTCAATGGACCTTCACAACGCTCTTTTTGATGTTGTTGCTCTGTGCGGTGGCCATGTCGCTCTTTTCCTACCTCAACCTCAACCTGCGGCAGCGGGTTGAGGAAGCGGCCCTGGAGGCGAAGAAGTTGGGCCAGTATACCCTCTTGGAGCGGATTGGCCAAGGGGGGATGGGAACGGTGTTCAAGGCCCGTCACGCGCTGATGCGAAGGCCGACGGCGGTGAAACTGCTGTTGCCGGAAAAGGCGGATCCGGTGGCGGTGGGACGGTTCGAACGTGAGGTTCAAATGACGTCCCTTCTCTCCCACCCGAACACGATTCAAATCTATGACTATGGACATACGCCAGAGGGAATATTCTATTATGCGATGGAGTATCTTGAGGGAATTAGCCTGAAGGAACTGGTTCAGGAATACGGCCCGCTTCCCGAGCATCGGTTGATCCATATCCTCAGACAGATATGCGCGTCCCTGAGAGAGGCCCATGAGGCGCACCTCGTCCATCGGGACGTCAAACCGGCCAATGTCTATCTTTGTGATCGAGGAGGCATCCTGGATACGGTCAAGGTTTTGGACTTCGGATTGGTGATGGATTTCCGTGAGGAAGGCCAGTCCGTCAAATCGAAAAAGCGGCCGCTGAGTGTCACCGGAACCCCTCAGTTCTTTTCTCCGGAAGCGATCGAGTCACCCGATTCAGTAGATCATCGCAGCGATGTTTATTCCCTGGGCGCACTTAGTTACTATTTGCTGACCGGCGAACATGTTTTTGAGGGGCAGAGCGCACGTGAGATTTGCGAGAAACAGGTTTCGGAATCGCCTCCTCTTCCCTCGTCGCGAATGGGTTTGAACTATTGTTCGCACCTCGAAGGGGCGATCATGCGTTGCCTGGAAAAGAAACCCGGGGCTCGTCCCCAGACGGTGGCTCAGTTTCTTGGGTTCATTGAATCAAGTGCTCAAGCGATGGCATGGACCGATGAAATGGCAGCGGACTGGTGGGACCGTCACCATGTTCGGAGCCGGATTGCCTCCCATGCTCGCCAACTGGACGAGACGGTGAAAATTCAACCGACTATTCGGGTGGATCTTGAACGACGCGATGCCGGCAAGGCGGGATAGAATCCTTCCGGTGACTATTGGTAGTGAGGGGGCGGCTGGTTGTGGGGCGGGATGGCGTCCTGGGTGAAACTGTCCAACTTTGAGACAAGGTGCTGCTGGGCCTTCTTGAATTGACGCAGTTCAAGATCTTGAGACTGAATCACTTCATTGAGGCGATCAACAAGATGCTCCAGTTGGGCCAGTTGGCTCTCGATGACGACGAGTCGGTGTTCAAGGGGGGCATCCATAAACGAGAAAATCAATGGGGTTGGGGCGATCGTGGTTGGTTGCGCACGTAATGAAAGAGGTATTGTTGGGCGTAGCCGGCGTAGGGATTGAAATAGCTGCGGGCAAAGGCTTCAAGTTGTTTGGGGGAGGGAGAGGCGTCACTGAAGTATAGCGTCGAGAGGGCCCGCTTGATCCAGACATCAATGGGAAAGGCCTCTTGTTTCTGAAACGCGAAAAGAAGCACGCAGTTGGCAATCTTCGGTCCGACCCCCGGAAGGGTTTGCAGCGAGGCGAATGCTTCGGGATAAGGCATTTCAAAGAGCGATTGGAGAACGAGTCGGCCATCGGAAACCCGACGAGCGGCCTCCGAAAGGAACGGAGCCCGGTAACCCATGCCCAGCTTTCGAAGGTCTGCTTCGGAGACGCTTGCCAGGTGTGCGGCCGTCGGGAATGAGGCGAGGGGTTCATGACCGGGGGGAACTTCCAACGGCGTCCCGAAGCGTTGCGTGAGTCGCGTGATAATCTGCTGAATGTGGGGGATTTGTTTGTTCGAGGAAAGAATGAAGGAAGCCAGGCATTCCCAGGGGGATTGCTTGAGGAGGCGAAGCCCTCGGTAGGCCCTCTTCGCCTCACGGAGGTGAGAATCCATGGGGAAGCTCCGAGTGACGTTGTCGAGGTCGAGACGGACTTGAAAATAGTCCTCGATTCGTTTCCAATTGGGACTGGAATGGGTGGTGGACACGTGCAGAGAGGGGCCTTGCTGGGAGACCTGAATCCAGTGGTCGTCAATGACCCCGACCGAGGTGTGATCCCATCGTGTCCAGCGGAACGCCTGTCCGCAGGTCAGGGTACTGGCTAAGTCGTAGGGGGAGGCCGAAAGCTTCTGGGATTGAATCACCACATGGCAAGGGACCGCCCTGGTCAGTAGCTGATGAGGGTTCGAACCGGAACGGCCCCTAACCGGGCCCGTCCTTTCAGTGCGTCGAGCTCGATCAAAAAAACCGACTCCAGAATGTCCGCATTGAGCCTTTTCAAGAGGGACAAGGCAGCGGCGGCGGTTCCGCCCGTGGCGAGCAGGTCATCAACGAGAAGTACCTTGGATCCCTCCTGGATGGCATCGGTATGAATGGCGATCGTGTTTGATCCGTATTCAAGA
>MDTE01184831.1_pt1 | contig 17397 bp, 13 predicted proteins | sample 811231 | NCBI WGS metagenome assembly MDTE01 (sample SAMN05326651, study PRJNA326480) | marine metagenome | isolation source: seawater | place: Indian Ocean: Red Sea | collected 2010
CATCAGTCATCAGACCAAAAAAACTGAATCCCCTCACCTATTCCATCAACCCCTGTTACTTGAACTGAGCGGTCCCCAATATTAAAATACATACTTTGATTGGCTTGCTGTGGACCAGCTAAATTGGGTAATAATCCAACATAATGATTATTTTTGAAGTAGTGAGGATCAATCTGTCTTTGCCACTTACCAAAATCATCTTGAAACATCCTAAAGCCTACATTGATACCATGTAAAATTACCCCACGAGATGTTGTTTTTAATTTACCGACATACTCAAACCTATTGTTTTCGACAACAAACCCTCGAGTATGATCCCAAAGCCGCAATCCATTATGCCAATAATCAAAACGAGACTCGGCTGGAGCCTTTAGTAAATAGTTATTATTTCGAATCTCAAAATACTTTCCGTTGTTCACACTACCCCCACCAACACATGCCAAGAATTGGTTATCACGAATTATTACGTTGCGATTACTTCCAGTGTCAAAATTGAATCCAATTCCACAATTGGTAATCTTATTAGCAAAGAACTCTGCCCTATGAAGGAATGCACCTCCGAATGCAATTCCATTAACAATATTACGAATTTCGTTGTGATGCACCCGAGCCCTCACAACAAAATTTTCAGGATCAGCATCCTTATGGCTTACCATAATACCCGTACAATATGGCCACTCGGTGCCATCACTTGGCCCAAGCACGGAACCCTCCACAATACAGTGTCGAATCTCAACAAGAGTATTAAGATAACCAGGCAAACTAGCCCCATCACCCATACTGGAAATCACTCGAATAGGAAATACCTCTCGCCATGATGGGCGGCCGCCGATGGCACCAAACCGGCTAACCTGCACCCTCTCCACTAAAGCCTGCCGGACCAATAAGTCTATGCCCGATACTTTTTTAAGTATTGGCCCAAGTGCTATTTTCATTCCATTCCAATTGCAGTCGAGTGATATATTTGCAATACGAATGTTATCAAAATCACGTTCATTCAAACGCACCCCATCCGGACCAGTCTTAAACTGAGGCCCCCAACCTCCTGCAATAGCACTATGATAGGCGGATTTTATCTTTCTGTGTCTGGCCGCAGGAACAAGCTTAAAATTAGTCTTACCAATACCGGCGCCAATCAAATGCCAACGTGGTCGAAGCCGAATGCCATGAATCTCATAGTTTCCTGATAAAAAACTAAGCACTAATCCTTCACCATAAAGTCCACCTTCTATGGATAATTTCTGTAGAGCTCTATCAAGCTTTCCTGCAGTTGAAACATCAATCGGTGATTCACTTGTTGCTCCATCACCAAACGAATTATGTTCAGCCGCAAACCAAATTATTCTCTTAGGTGCTGCAGGCCAGTCTACCGGCTGTGAACAAACACTTGTACAAGCGAAAAATAGAATAAAAAAATAATACGATCTTTTTGGATAGATCATCGCTTGGCATAGCTTGACTTCAAGTCAACCAAGCGTCAAATCTCCGAATTATATCGTACAAAATATACACTATTTTTGATCAGAATTAGGATTCAATTATTTACAAACTTATAAGAATTGTATTAAAAATCAGCCCTGTGGATCGTGAAGCCCTAGACAATCTTTGTGAAAAAGGGATTTTATTATTAATTCTATCTGCCTTGATTTTCTCTGCTCTGGCCACAGGAGCTGTACGAACAATGGAATTTGCTATTGTTCAAGGACTAACAGCTGCAGCAGCAATTTTATGGATATTACGTATCTGGGTTTATCCTAAACGTAAACGCCTACTCTTTCCCCCTGTTGCTTGGGCCGCACTCAGCTTTCTTGTTTATGGCATATATCACTATATCAATGCAGATGTTGAATATACTGCACGTCAGGAGATGCTTAGATTAGTCGTATATATTCTGATATTCCTTGTGGTAATGAACAATCTTCTGAAATCAGATTACGTCCAACTAATACTTTATGCATTAGTATTTACGGGAACCTTGATTTCGATTTACGGCCTTATACAAGTAATTACAGGATCAGAACATGTCTGGCATTTCATTCGACCTGCACAGTATTCCGGACGAGGATCTGGAACATTCATTAACCCAAATCATTTTGCAGGATTTCTTGGAATGCTGTTTCCTCTCAGCCTAGCAGCATTACTAACTGGCCGTATTAGTATGCCGATGCGAATCTTACTGGGATATTCTGCATTAATGCTACTATTCGGAATAGCATTTAGCATGTCACGCGGTGGTTGGATATCTACGACACTGATGTTAATAACATTGATTGTAATATTGGGATGGCAAAAACAATTTCGACTTAGAAGCATTGGCTTGGTCTCAATTATATTAGTGATCATTGGGCTCTTTTTTATAAAATCAGATTTTGCACAAGACAGAATTGGCCGACTTAGCACACAGGGAACACAAGAGCATATTGGATCAAGAAAAGAATTATGGAACGCAGCTGTCAATGTATGGAAAGAAGAAAAATTAATAGGCGTAGGCCCAGGACACTTCGATCATCGTTTTCCATCACATCGCCCTAAAACAATACAATCTAGTCCGGTTAGAGTACACAATGACTACCTTAACCTCCTAGTAGACTGGGGGGGAATCGGCCTACTTCTAGCGGGAGTATGGTTAGGCTCATTTATTTTCACTATTATAAGAAGTTGGAAATATTCACAACGAACTGCAAGTGATTTCTCAACAAAAACAAGTAATCGAGCAGCATTCGTTCTTGGCAGCACTATAGGTCTTGGTTCACTAGCACTTCATTCGTTTGTTGATTTCAATTTACACATCCCTTCGAATGCAATGCTGGCCTCAACGCTTGCAGCATTATTAACATCCTTCATTCGTTTTGCCACTGAACGTTACTGGGTCCCACTAAAAATTCCTTTAAAAATTGGGCTCTCATTATTTGTATGTGTATTTGCAGGCATACTGTTTCACCAAACTATAGGTCAGGTTCGAGAACTTGGAGCACTAAAGGCATCTCAACAAGCCACGTCTTTTTCTGAACAATTAATTAAACTTGAACTCGCGATCAAACGAGAACCAAAAAACCATAATACCGCAGCGTCAATTGGAGAAATTTATCGAATCAAAGCAAATGAAATCGCCACAACTGATGCAATTAATCAAGCTACCAAATGGTTCAGACGAGCAATTGAATTGAATCCCTACGATGCATATTCACATGCCCGTCTAGGCATAACGTTAGACAAACTCGATCAAGGAACTGAGGCGAAAAAAATGTTCAAAATTGCAGAAACTTTAGATCCAAATGGGTATATGATAATCGCTTATATAGCATGGCATAAAATGCATATAGGAGACTTCGTTTCAGCAAAGCGTTATTTTGAAAGAGTATCCCCTCCAGATAAACCAGAATCAGGATTAATCGCTTGGCGATCAGAAACATCAGCTACAAATCTTGTTAATCAAATCCGAGCAGTTTACCTGCCTTATATTAACGAAAAACTAAAGAATTTAGATAATTCTAAATAAAAAAAGGCGAGGCTTACGCCTCGCCCTGAAATAATTCAATTAATTTTAGCGATTACATCATCCCATGGTCATGACCACCGCCCGCCGGAGCTGGAGGTTCTTTCTCGGGAAGCTCAGTTATCAGACACTCTGTAGTCAACAAAAGACCAGCAATAGAACCAGCATTCTGCAATGCAGTCCGTGTAACCTTCTTCGGATCTACAACACCAGCCTTAACTAAGTCTTGATATTTCTCTGTAGCAACATTGAATCCAGAATTACCTTTGCTATCAATAACCCCTTGAACAATCACAGCGCCTTCAAGGCCAGCGTTAGCAGCCAAAGCACGCAAAGGAGACTCTAAAGCACTCTTTATTATTTCAACACCGATCTGCTGATCTCCTTCAAGTTCCAACTTGTCAACTGCTGGACGAGTACGAAGCAAAGCAACACCACCGCCAGGAACAATACCTTCTTCCACCGCAGCTCGGGTAGCGTGAAGAGCATCTTCAACGCGGGCTTTCTTTTCTTTCATTTCCGTCTCAGTAGCAGCACCAACATTGATAACTGCAACGCCGCCAGCAAGTTTAGCCAGACGCTCTTGAAGTTTTTCTCGATCGTAGTCAGAAGTAGTTTCCTCGATTTGACGACGTATCTGATTTACACGGGCCTGAATTTCAGAAGACTTACCTGAACCTTCGACAATAGTTGTGTTTTCCTTATCAACGACAAGATTCTTAGCTCTACCAAGATCACTCAACTCAACTGATTCAAGTTTAATACCTAGATCTTCAGTAATACAACGCCCGCCAGTAAGAATCGCAATATCTTCAAGCATAGCCTTACGACGATCGCCAAAACCAGGAGCCTTCACTGCAGCTATATTCAGATTACCTCGAATACGATTCACTACAAGAGTGGCCAAAGCTTCACCTTCGACATCCTCTGCAATAATTAACATAGGCTTACCCGTCTTGGCTACTTTCTCTAATAACGGAACCATATCTTTAAGACTGCTGATCTTCTTTTCAAAGATAAGAATATAAGCATCCTCAAGACGACATTCCATGGAATCAGTATCAGTAGCGAAATACGGAGAAAGATAGCCCTTATCAAACTGCATACCTTCAACAACATCTAAGGTTGTCTCGATAGACTTAGCCTCTTCAACTGTAATAGTTCCATCTTTACCAACCTTATCCATGGCATCGGCGATAATATCACCAATTTCATCATCCCAGTTAGCGGATACTGTAGCCACCTGCTTGATTTCATCCTTGGATTTAACCTTCTTAGCAGCCTTATCAAGGGCAGAAACAGAAGCTTCCACAGCCTTCTGTATACCTCGCTGGATAGCAATCGGGCTTGCTCCTGCAGTAACATGTTTCAAACCACCGCGGTAAATTGCTTCGGCCAAAACTGTAGCCGTAGTAGTTCCATCACCAGCCGCATCACTTGTCTTACTGGACACCTCACGAACCATTTGAGCGCCCATGTTTTCGTATGGGTCCTCGAGGTCAATCTCCTTGGCCACGGTCACCCCATCTTTAGTTACAGTCGGAGAACCGAACTTCTTGTCTAGTACCACGTTTCGACCCTTTGGCCCGAGCGTTGCCTTGACAGCTTTCGCTAAGGTGCTCACACCTTCGAGAAGAGCCTTCCGCGCATTTTCATCAAACTTGAGTTGTTTTGCTGACATAATATAGATTATTTATGATTAATTGTTAGTTGTTATCCTACGATAGCAAGAATATCGTCCGAGTTGAGAATCTTAAGTTCTTTCCCGTCAATCTTGATCTCTGTACCTCCGTACTTACTGATAAGTACCTTATCTCCTTTTTTGACTTCAAACGGGACTTTACCGCCCTGCTCATCAGTCTTACCAGTGCCCAATGAGACAACTTTTGCCTCGCTTGGTTTTTCCTTAGCAGAGTCCGGGATAATTATACCTCCATCGGATTGCTGTTCTTTTTCCTCGATCATTTCCACAATTACGCGGTCACCGAGCGGTTTTACTTTTAGTGCCATTTTTTTATCTGTTCTTACTAGATGTTTTTATAATCCCGTAAAACGGGAAAGGGTTGCCACGCGGGTTATCAAGACCACTCGGTCCTGGCCAACGCAACTAAATTGCTTAATCCTTCTTTTCCTCCACAACTTCTGCGTCAATAATAGGACCTTCTTCTTTATTCTCAGGCTCCGGATCAGGTGTATCAGTATCTCCTGGTGATTCAGCACCTGCCGCCTGTGCTGCTTTGTAAATTTCCTGAGATGCCTCTTGCACAACCTGTTGAAGTTTCTCAGTGGTAGCCTTAATTGCATCCACAGCTGTTCCCTTTAACGCCTCCTTTAACTCCTCATTTGCAGACTCAACTGCACTTTTTTTGTCTGCCGGAATCTTCTCTGCATTTTCCTTCAACAACTTTTCAGTCTGATAAGCCAAATTATCTGCATTATTACGTATATCTACTTCTTCACGTCGTTTCTTATCTTCATCAGCATGAGCATCAGCATCTTTTTTCATTTTCTCGATATCCTCCTCAGACAATCCGCTACTAGCCGTAATTGTGATCTTTTGTTCCTTACCAGTACCCAAATCTTTCGCACTTACATTGAGAATACCGTTTGCATCTATGTCAAATGTTACTTCAATTTGTGGAGTGCCACGGGGGGCTGGTGGAATTTCAGTTAACTGAAATTTACCAACACTCTTGTTATCCTTAGCAAATTCTCGTTCACCTTGAAGCACATGTATATCTACTGCAGGCTGATTATCTGCAGCTGTAGAGAAGACTTCAGATTTTTTTGTTGGAATAGTAGTGTTCCTCTCAATTAGCTTGGTCATCACCGCACCCATTGTTTCAATTCCTAATGATAATGGGGTCACATCCAATAATAACACATCTTTAACATCTCCCTTAAGCACACCACCCTGAATTCCTGCACCTACCGCAACTACCTCATCAGGATTTACACCCTGATTTGGTTTTTTCCCCAAAATAGCTTCTGCAGTTTCAACCACTTTAGGCATTCGAGTCATTCCACCCACTAGAACTAATTCATTAATTTCTCCAGTAGTGACCTCTGCATCACTCAAACACGCTTCAACTGGACCTCTTGTACGCTCAAAAAGATCTTCACAAATTTGCTCTAGTTTGGATCGTGAAAGTTGAGCATTGATATGCTTAGGTCCACTGGCATCTGCCGTAATGAATGGTAAATTAATATCATAACTTTGAGAGCTAGATAACGAAATCTTTGCTTTCTCAGCTTCTTCTTTAACACGCTGCATAGCATCTGGTTGATTGCGAATATCCATTCCGCTATCCTTATGAAATGTATCGACGATCCAATCAATAATAGTGTTATCCCAATCGTCGCCTCCCAAATGAGTATCCCCATTGGTAGCTTTCACCTCAAAGACACCATCTCCTATCTCTAAAACAGAAATATCAAACGTGCCCCCTCCTAAATCATAAACAGCTATATTTTCTTCAGCATTTTTGTCCAATCCATAAGCTAGCGAAGCTGCTGTTGGTTCGTTAATAATCCGAAGCACGTCCAAACCAGCTATCTTTCCAGCATCCTTTGTGGCCTGTCTCTGAGTATCATTGTAGTAAGCCGGCACAGTAATCACCGCTTCAGTAATCGTTTCACCCAAACGCATCTCTGCATCAGCCTTTAATTTGCCTAGAATCATCGCGGAGATTTCTGGAGGACTATACTGCTTAGTTTCACCATCAACCTCAACCTCAACAGCTGCATCTCCATTAGACGCCTTTACGACCTTGTAAGGGATACGCTTTATTTCCTCTCCTATCTCCTCATACTTACGACCCATGAATCTTTTGACAGAAAAAATGGTGTTTTGTGGATTCGTAACCGCTTGACGTTTGGCCGCCTCACCTACCAGTCTCTCCCCATTCTTACTAAAAGCTACAACGGATGGAGTAGTCCTTCGGCCTTCTGAATTCTCAAGCACAAGCGGCTCAGCTCCATCCATAACAGCCATACATGAATTCGTTGTTCCTAAATCTATTCCTAAAACTTTTCCCATAAAAAATCTAACGTAGTAAAGCAAACATAATGCCAATCAATTAATAATAGATTTATCTAATTGATCATCAATTAGTTACATTAAAAATTAAACAAGAGAACAAGAATTCAAAATAGGACAATTGAGACAAAATGACGCTTAATAATGATATGGTGTGCTAACTATGGCGCACAATAATAACAAATAATTGCGATATGATACGCAAATGTAATTATCTGCCAAAAGGGTTATCAGAATTGATTTTCTTGCTCGGTGGAGATTCGTCAAATGGATTAGCTTTTACATTTGATTTAGCTTTAGAATTAAATTCTCGATCATTGTTAGCAATGGACTTAGAAGCAAAAAATGGAGAAAAAAACAGGTAAAACCAAGGTGCTATCAAATGAATCACCCAAACAAATACTAAACCAACTAGTTCGATTTGTTTTAAACCATACATCAGTATTCCCAAGATCATCAGCAAAGCACCAGGCATTTGTGCTGCAGAAGCCAATTGCCAAGCACTTCTCCAAGACAAACGATTTACAGAAAAAATCTTTACCGGAAACATATAGATCAAACCAAAAAACGACCAAGTAGCAATCAATAATATGATTACTAGAAAGCCAATTAATAACAAAATCAAGTGAGACCTAGCTCCCCACCAAGGTTCCAAATCGGCCTTATTAAAAGGGATTATAATAGCTGACGGATAAGGAACATGAAGCAAACCCAAACCAAGACTACTTCCTATTAGCAACCGCTTAGAGTCAAAAGCCAAAACTAAATCTACACTTTCGACTACATTAGTAATACCACTTGGCTGAACATCTAAACGCATAAAAGGCTCTCCTGCAGGCCCTTCAACATGCAGGGAAGAGCTAGCTGGCCAATTAAGATTACCAAGATATATTTCTCCATTTTGCGGCATTTTTTTAATGGATTCATCAATTACTGGTACCCAAGCACGATTAACAAACCAAACGAAAACTCCAGCAACAAAAAAGGCATATATCAATTGAACTCGAAATAACCTCCAAGAAGAGCCCACTGCTAAACGAGCTACTCCACCTATGGTCAATGACATAATGATTGGAAATAAATCAGACAAAGCAAGACCCAAACTACTCACTCTGATTAGGTTGGAAAACTTTAAATAGCTCAAAAACAACCTTTTTATTCATATTTTCACTATATTTTCCCGGATTTCAGCTTGACGATAATCGTGACTCACGACTAGTCTCAGCCCAGTTGCTACCAATTGGTGGCCGTTTGGCAACTCAAAGTTAGGCACGAGTGAAGTCGGAGAGTAATCTGCCGGCTTTTTTGTTCGTTACAAACGACTTAAGTCTTGTCGAAACATTAGATAAATCATGAATGCAGAATTTTTAGCGAGCATGGAGTACTGGGAACGCGAAAAGGGTCTCGATCGAGAGATTCTCATTAGTGCAGTCGAGGACGCACTGTTATCAGCTGCCAAACGGGCTTTGGGCCCTGCCCGAGAACTACGTTGCCAAATCGACCGCAAAGATGGAGATATTCGTGCTTTTGCGACCCTCATTGTTGTAGAGAAGATCATAAATAAACACGATGAAATTGACCTCGAAAGGGCACTCCTTCATAAATCTGATGCTCAGTTAAATGATGAAATTGAAGTAGAGGTAACCCCAAAGAATTTTGGCCGTATCGCATCACAGAATGCTAAACAGGCCTTGATGCAGGCTATTCGTCGAGCAGAAAAGGCTCTGGTATATTCAGAATTTCATGATCGAATTGGTGATATAGTTAGTGGCGAAGTTCGTGGATTCGACCGATCGGATGTTCTAATTGATTTAGGAAGATTTGAAGCCCTGCTACCTAATCGCGAACGAGTTCCTACTGAAGAATATCAACGAGGTGAACGCATACGTTGTTACGTAAAATCAGTAGCCGGGGGGGGGAATGGTTCAGAAATCATCCTATCGCGAAAAGATCCAGAATTCGTTCTTAAACTATTCAGGCTTGAAGTATCTGAAATCAACGATGGAACCATTGAAGTCAAAGGCATTGCACGGGAACCAGGCTTTCGTACAAAACTGGCCGTTTACTCTCGGGATGATAAAGTAGATCCAGTAGGGGCCTGCGTCGGCCTAAGGGGACAACGAGTAAAGAATATCGTCCGAGAGTTAAACAATGAAAAGATTGATATAATTCCTTGGGATGACGACATCGAGACCTATATATCAAATGCTCTATCACCGGCTGAAATAAGACGTATGGAAATTGATTCCGAACGCAAGCGAGTTCATATTTTTGTCGAACCAGATCAACTTTCGCTAGCTATTGGTCGGCGAGGCCAAAATGCACGACTTACTAGCTTACTCACAGGATGGCAAATCGATATTGATGCTGAGGAAGAAATCAAAGTTGGATTCGAGGAACAAGTAGCAAAAGCTGTTGATGCTCTAGCTGCCATTCCTGGTATTGAAAAATCACAGGCTGATGCCATTGTACATGCAGGACTGCTCACCTTGGATGCATTAAGCAATGTAGAAGCAGCAGATCTGAAAGAAATCCCTGGACTAGAAGATAGTGCAGAAAACGTATTGGCTGCAGCAAAAGCCGAGATTGAAAGACGTTCAGCCAGCGGCACAAGCGAAATAGAACAAGAGAAAAAAAACGATATAGAAACCTCTACAGAAACCGAGAAGGTAGAATAAATAACCATTTATAATCTTCTATCGGCTAAAACAGATTCATTTCGCTACAACATATATAAACTAATTTTATGCCAGTTCGCATTTACGAGATTGCAAAAAAAGTTGGAATTCCTAGTAAGGAAGTTCTAGCTAAAGCCAAGGAGTTAGGTATCTCTAACGCTAAAGTAGCATCAAGTACACTTGATAAAATAACAGCTGAATATCTTGAGGAACAAATCGCCGGCAAGCCTGAGACACGTGATGATAAGGAAGCAAATCAGCCTGCCATAGAGCCAGTAATCATAACAGCTCCACCAGTAGAAGAAACTGATTTGCCGGATGAAAATTCGGAAGAAGAACTCGAAACAAAAAAGACAGAAAGTACGATCAAAACTTCTGAAGAGACTGATCTAGAAAATGGAGATATCGAAGAACAGACTGATTCCACTAAACTGGAAAAAGAAACTCCAGCAGAAGAAACTGACCTAGGGAAAAAGGTAGGTTTTATTGAGCTAGGGACAATGCCTGTCCGGCCTGCACCGCGCGAACGCAAAAAAAAGAAGGATAAAAACAAAGGAACCGAGCGCAAAAAATCTGAAACAAAAATAATTGATAAAAAAGAAGAAGAACCATCTATTAATATTTCCCGGAAACCAAAGTATACCGCACCTAATGATGGTCCTCTGATCGCAATCAAACCTCCAATTATTGTTAGAGATCTTGCTGAAGCAATGAATCGAAAACCATTTCAACTCATTGCAGATTTAATGTCATTAAACGTATTTGCTAATGTCAATCAATCCATAGAAGAGCCGGTTGCAAGAGAAATTTGTGCGAAAAATGGTTTTCGTTTCAGACTAGAACGTCGAGAACGTGGAGCTGGATTAGCTAAATCAGATATCAAGAAAAAAGTAGTTCTTGATTCCAAAGACGAAGATGAAGACCTACAACTAAGAGCCCCAGTGGTTACAATAATGGGGCATGTAGATCACGGAAAAACTACTTTGCTTGATGTTATTCGCGAATCAAATATTACTGCTGGAGAAGCGGGGGGGATCACTCAACATATTGGGGCTTACACTATCAATGTCCCTAATCCAGAAAATCGAAAAAAACTAGAACAAATCACCTTTCTAGATACTCCTGGGCATGCTGCCTTCAGCGCAATGCGTGCGCGTGGAGCTAACATTACAGATATTGTGATTTTGGTCATAGGTGCGGACGATGGAGTGATGCCACAAACCATGGAAGCATTAAGTCACGCACAAGCTGCTGAAGTCCCAATCATTGTTGCAGTAAACAAAATTGACCATCCATCTGCCAACCCAACAATGCCTCGCACTCAACTTCAAGAAAAAGGATTAGTATGTGAAGAATGGGGAGGTGAAACAATTTTTGTGGACATATCCGCATTAAAGAAGACCAATATAGATAAGCTGCTAGAAATGGTCCTTCTTCAAGCAGAAGTATTGGAACTGAAAGCCAATCCAAACCGAAAAGCGATTGGCAATGTTGTCGAATCCGCAATGGAAGCTGGAGGCCCAACTGCCACCTTACTAGTTCGAAAAGGCACTCTGAAAGTTGGAGATATGATGGTATGCGGTAATTTTTATGGAAAAACACGAGCATTAATCGATCACGCAGGCAATCGAATAAAGGAGGCTGGCCCATCCAGTGCCGTGAAAGTTCTCGGTTTAAATGGTGTCCCTGAAGCAGGGGCAGAGTTCAATATTGTTCCTAACGAAAAAGAAGCTCGAAATATATCAGAGGAACGTATTTCAAAAGAGCGCGATGAATCAGCCGACAAAAAACGTAGGATGACACTTGAAAATTTGTTTAGTCGAACTCAATCGGACTCTATTAAAACACTCAATTTGATAATTAAAGCTGATACACAGGGCTCAGTTGAAGCAATTGTAGACTCTATTAAAAAAATTGATAGCGACAAAGTTCAAACAGAAATTATTCACTCAGGTGTAGGATCCATTTCAGAATCCGATGCTACACTTGCTAGTGCTTCTGACGCCGTAATTTTGGGATTTCATGCAAAGATCGATACAGGAGTTGGAGAAATAACAAAACGTGAAGGCATACAAATAAAATTATATGCTATTATCTACGAATTAATTGAAGAAGTTAAAGAAGCCATGGCAGGATTGCTTGACCCTTTAATGAAGGATGTTGCTACTGGCCAAGCAGAAGTCCGTAAGATTTTTGAGCTCAGTAAAGGAGGCAATGTCGCAGGCTGTGCTGTAATAAATGGAAAACTTGTCCGCGGTAAAATGCGAGTTCTTCGTAAAGAAGAACTAGTTTATGAAGGAATCTCTCACACACTAAAACGATTCAAAGACGAGGTCAACGAAGTGAGATCTGGAATGGAGTGTGGCATACGTCTTGATGGATTTGATGAATTTAAGGAGGGAGATATCATTGAGTGCTATACTCAAGAAAAAGTCTCTCAGTCTTTATAACACCTCTTTCAAATGCCAAATTTGCGCCACATGCGCGTGCGCGAGCTGATAAAACGAGAACTGAATGAAATATTCCGTCGTGAGTTTCCTGTTGAACTCGGTATGATTAGTGTTAGCGAAGTTGGCATCTCTAACGATTTACACTCCGCTAAAGTATATGTATCTTCAATCGGTGATGAAAAGGCTCAACATAAGGCATTTCGCACAGTTCGCAAATCAGCAAGCAAAATTCAATTTCAACTAGGCCAAGTAGTAGCTCTAAGATATACCCCTAAACTAAAATTTGTCATGGATGAAGCTCGCAATCGAGGAGATCGCGTACTTCAAATTCTAGATGAAATACAACAGGACTCTCTAGTCGATAATCCTGATGAAAACGACCAGATTAAAAATTATTGACCGCATATTATCTGTAATAAACAGAAGCCATACAATCGCGGTTTGTAGTCACATGCGCCCTGATGGTGACTGTATAGGGTCTTCTCTGGGCCTAACTCTTGCACTGCTTGACTTAGGCAAAGAAGTAACCTGCTGGAATCAAGACCGATTACCTTCAAAATTAGAATTTCTCGACACTGATCAGATCATTCAAACTCCCCGACAGATTAAACGCTCTTTTGACTGTGTGATTACTGTAGATTCGGCCAGCATTGAAAGACTTGGTACTGTTTATGAGTACATTAAAAATCGAGAAATACTCATCAATATCGATCACCATACTAGTAATACCCGTTTTGGAGACATAAACTGGATCGCTAGCCGTGAACCATCCAGCGGGGAATTAATTTATCGGCTTATTAAAGAAGCAGGATGGAAAATAACACCACGTATAGCAGATTGCCTTTTTACAGCAATCTCAACAGATACTGGATCTTTTCAATACCCTACCACGCTACCAGCAACTTACTATGTAGCCGGCGAATTAGTAAAAAAAGGAGCAAATTTGGGGAAAGTTTGTGATGAAGTATACCAGTCATACCCTCTCTCTCGTGTTAAACTACTCCAGCAAGTATATAATAAGTTTAAACTTATCGAAGAAAACCAAATCGCCTATTTTTGGCTAACAAAAAAAGATTTTGAAAAAACTGGAGCGACAGCTAGTGATACTGAAGGATTAATCGATCATATTAGGGCAATTAAACCTGTAGTTGTTGCATGCGTGTTTGAAGAATTGGAACCTGAACTAGTTCGGATCAGCCTACGCTCAAAGGACAAGAATTTGAATGTAAGTGATATCGCTGGAAAATTTGGTGGAGGCGGACATCAAGCTGCAGCTGGAGCGAGAATTACTGGTAAGCCTTTGAGTATTCAGCGACAAGTAATCACGGCTATTCGTAACGGACTCAAGTCACGAGGATCATGAGCCTAACTACCCTCGACGGTATTCTTCTCATTGACAAACCAGCGGGGCCGACCTCCCACGATATTGTAGATATTGTTCGCCACAGTTACAGTATTAAAAAGGTAGGACATTGCGGAACCCTAGACCCCGCAGCAACAGGTCTATTGATACTAGTTCTTGGCAAAGCAACAAAACTTTCTGAGAAATTAATGTCTGATGACAAAGTGTATGTAGGATCCATAAAACTCGGCGAAACGACTAATACATACGATGCAGAAGGACAAGTAGAGTCGATTCAGCAAATTCCAGACTTAACAATTGAAAGATTACAAGCAGAGGCAAATAAATTTCTTGGAGATCAAATGCAAATCCCACCGATGGCAAGCGCTATCAAAGTTAATGGAACACCCTTGTACAAAATTGCTCGAAAAGGTCAAAAAATCGAACGCAAAAAACGTTTTATTCACTTATATAAATTCCTCATATCCGAATATAAAGCACCATTCGCATGGTTCAAAGTTGCCTGTACAAAGGGCACATACATTCGTTCACTTGCAAACGACTTTGGACAATCACTTGAATGTGGAGGACATCTTGCTGGACTTAGACGTACTGTATCAGGGAAATTCAAAGTTAGTAACGCTACACCACTTGAAACACTAACTTCTTTTTCCACCGCAGAATTAGCCAAACATATTATCCCAATATCAAAACCTTCAGATATTGATAAATGAAACAGCTCACCCAACCTAGCGATTTATGTAATAGCAATCGTGAAGTTTGCTTAGCAATCGGAATGTTTGATGGCGTACACCTTGGCCATCAGCAAGTATTGAAACAAACTGTGCTTGACGCTTCTCAGAATAAGTCATTACCAGTTGCTGTTACTTTTGACCAACATCCTGCAAACATTATTTCGCCTGAAAAAGCTCCAGCTCTAATACAGTCTCAGGCTCAAAGAATTCGGACAATAGAGTCACTCGGCATAGAAGCAACACTAGTAATTAAATTCAATAAAGAGTTCAGCCTAAAAAAAGGTGAAATCTTCATTAAAGAACTTGCAGAAGGATTTGGTTCAATACATAGCGTCTGCGTAGGGAATAATTTTATGTTCGGGCACAATAGAGATGGTGATATTGCACTATTAGAGAAACTTGGTAAATCGATGGGTTTTCTCGCACATGGTATTCAAGCGGTGAGTCTTAATGAACAAATAATAAGTAGTACTAGAATTCGGAATAGCCTAAGGAAAGGGAGTCTCCATGATGTCAATAAAATGCTGGGCCGTAAATTCTCAATTGAAGGAACTATTATAAGAGGTGACGGTAAAGGTCGTAAGATTGGTTACCCAACTGCAAATCTTGATACGACAGATATAGTTTTACCTCCAAATGGTGTATATGCAGCAAACGCTAAACTTAACGAAAAAATTTATCGTTCCGTGCTTAACATTGGTATCCGCCCAACTATAATTCGACCTGAGCCTTCAATACAAGTTGAAGCCCACTTGCTTGACTTCAATGAAAATATTTACGGTAAAATCATTGAAATTGAGTTTATTGAACAGCTTAGAGACGAGATAGCATTTGCGTCCACCGAAGAATTAAAAAAACAAATTTCCAGAGATATTAATAAAGCCAAAATATTATTTTAAATAAATTAATTTGAATAATTTGTACCCATGAATGCAGGAATTACAGCTATCAATGAAGAAGTTAAAAACGCAAGCGCGTTCGTTCAGCCACTTTTAGGGGAAATGAGCAAAGTCGTTATAGGACAAAAAACACTCGTTGAACGTCTAATCATCGGCCTACTCGCCAATGGTCATGTCCTACTTGAAGGAGTACCTGGTTTAGCTAAAACCCTCTCAATAAAATCATTAGCTCAATGCATGGATGCAAATTTTTCCAGACTTCAATTTACACCCGACATGCTTCCTGCTGATGTTATCGGCACTCAAATATACAACCCACAGTCCGGCGAATTTAGCACACGGCAAGGACCTGTGTTTGCTAACCTAGTATTAGCTGATGAAATCAACAGAGCTCCAGCAAAAGTGCAGAGCGCACTACTAGAGGCAATGCAGGAAAGGCAAGTTACTATCGGTGAAAAGACTTATAAACTACCTGAACCATTTCTAGTATTAGCAACACAAAACCCAATTGATCAAGAGGGCACATACCCTCTACCTGAAGCACAGGTAGATCGCTTCATGCTCAAGGTGAAAATCATCCATCCAGAACGTAACGAAGAAAGACAAATCCTCGATCTCATGAGCCGCACGAACGCCGCACCAGAAACTCAACAAGTTATATCAATGGACGACATTAAAAAGGCTCGAGAGATCATTAATAACATTTACATCGACGATAAGGTAAAAGACTACATTGTTGACATGGTCTGTTGTACCAGAGAACCATCTCAATATGAAATCGATATTGCAGACTTTATTCAGCTTGGAGCCTCTCCTCGAGCAACAGTGGCACTTACTCTAACAGCCAAATCCCATGCATTTCTTCGAGGGAGAGGATTTGTGACACCACAAGATGTAAAAAGTGTTGCACTGGATGTCTTACGCCATCGAGTATCAGTTACGTTCGAAGCAGAAGCAGAAGAAAAGTCACCAGAAACTATAATACAAAAAATACTCGATGAACTTCCTGTCCCCTAATAACAACTAAACAGCTCGCTTAACTTCAAATACACCTTCCTCACCAGATTTAGCTATTGCTTGGTGGGAAAGCATTAAACCATTCCTAGACAGACATACTTTTAAAGTATCTAAAGTGTGACGATAGGAATAAAAAAGCCTAAGCGACTGCCCAGACTTAAACGCGATAATTTCTCCCATAACTTGAATCGATTGAGTATGAGTAAAGTTAAAATCAGCCACAATACGAAGTAAACCACCTACCTCTTCAATTCCAAAACTCAAATTCCCGGAATCCACTTGTATACCAAGCCCAACCAAAAAAGAAAGCAACCAATCTCTTGTTTCCATATTGTCATATTGTGGCAAAACACTTTCTACTCCAAGTCGGTAGCTATCGCCATGAACTAGGTTAACGCTCATTAATAAACTATCACCTTCTCTAACCATTTCAAAAATTTTAGGTAAAATAACATCCGGATCTAAATTTGGGATCATTCCAAAAAAAGTAAATATTCGTTTATGATTAAAAGGCAGTAGTCCTTCCAATAATTCATTCATATCATCTGAATTAGTTAAATCACAAACCAGAGGATAAATGTGATTATGATTTAATATTTTACTCACTTCCTGACGAGCAACTAAAGTCATTGCTAGACTAACGTCACTTGGCACATAGTGTAACAAACTGGTTTTGGATTTAAGCTTAGCTAAAGATCTCGCATCCTTCTGACCTCCCCCA
>MDTE01187460.1_pt1 | contig 17396 bp, 19 predicted proteins | sample 811231 | NCBI WGS metagenome assembly MDTE01 (sample SAMN05326651, study PRJNA326480) | marine metagenome | isolation source: seawater | place: Indian Ocean: Red Sea | collected 2010
ATAAGTTTTTTAACTTTTCCTCCCGTTTTACCTAAAAATCCTATTATCTTAATATTTTTTTTTTTAGCAGTTTTAGAAACCTCAATTATATTTTTCGAATTACCTGAGGTCGAAATTACTATTAGAACGTCATTTTTGCTTGCTAATGCATCTAAATTTCTAGAAAATATGAATTTAAAATCATAGTCATTTGAGCATGCTGTTAGTGTTGAAGTGTCAAGTGCAAGAGAAACCACGGGTAAAGGTTTTCGATTTATATTTGGATTTAGTCTAACTAAAAATTCTGCAGAAAGATGTTGGGCGTCTGCAGCTGAACCACCGTTTCCACAAATAAACACTTTATTTCCTTTTTTAATACAATTTGAGATAATTTTAGTGCATTTCTCAATTTGGTTTATTTGATCCACTAAACTTTTTTTAACGTTTATTGACTCGTTAATTGATTTAATTATATTATTTTTTATAAACATAATTTAAAGTTATATAGAACATTTAACTTATAAAATAAAAAGAATTTTATCTTTGAAAAATAATAGACAAATAGATCTTGTTATTCTAGCAGGAGGAATGGGCACTAGAATATCTGGCTATCTAAAATCAATTCCAAAACCCATGTTTTTATTTGATAAAATCCCTTTTATTCAACATTTAATAAATCATTTTCATAAATATCCATTTAATAACGCTTTTATTCTAGCAGGACATAAAGGAAATAAAATTTATAAAGTATATAATAATAAGATTTCTAATTTAATTAAAATAAAATGCATTGTAGAAAATTCTCCTCTAGGGACAGGTGGGAGTTTAAACTCTTTAAAAAAAATAGTAGCGAATAACTTTGTTTTAATAAATGGTGACTCTATTCTTTTACATAATTATAACTTTATTTTTAAAGATAACTTTGACTTAAGTAAAAATTATATTTTTTTAGTTAATAACAAAAATTATAAAAGTAATTCAAAACTTGCAAATTTAAATTTAAATAAAAAAAATCAATGTGTTATTAAAAATTCTAAAAAAATTTTAATGAATGCTGGAGTTTATATTTTTAAGAAAAATATTTTAAAAAGTAAATTTCTAAAGAGAAAATGTTCATTAGAAGAAGATATAATCCCAAGACTTATTGATCAACAAAAGTTATATGGAATATTTTCCAAAAGTCCGTTTATAGACATCGGAACACCAACAAACTTAAAAAAAGCAAAATCTTTTTTAAGATCTAATTTAAAAAAAAAAGGTGCTTTTTTTGATAGAGACGGTGTCATTAATGCTGACAAAGGATATGTGCATAAAATAAAAGATCTAAAATTTTTGAACAAAGTTAAAGAAGCTCTTAAATATTTAATAAAAAAAAATTATCATATATTTATTGTTACCAACCAGGCAGGAATAGGTAAAAAAATATTCACTGAGAAAAAATTTTTTAAATTTCAAAATTATATGAAATTGTTACTAGCTAAAAATGATATAAATATTGATGATGTTCAGTATAGTCCATTTCATAAAAACGCAATTATTAAAAAATATAGAAAACACTCAAATCTTAGAAAACCAGGAAATGGTATGATAAAAATAATAAAAAAAAATTTTTTAATCAAAAATAAAAGTTTATTTATTGGTGATAAACACACTGATTTTTTGACAGCGAAAAAATCAAAAATATACTTTGAATATGCTCGTAATAACTTATATCAACAAATTAAAAAAATTGTCGATTAGATTTTAAGTATCTATGTTTAATAAAGTTAATACATTAAAAAAATTATTTTCATTATTGTCGAAAAAACAAAAAAATTATTACTTACTTTATATTTTGTTATTATTTATAGCTTCTTTTTTACAGGTAGTAGGCATTGGTTCAATAATTCCTTTAACTTCAGCTTTTTTTGAGGAAGATGCAAACTCCAATATAATAAATAATCTTCGTGAAATATTTAAGTTAGATGGAACGAATGATTTTATAATAATTTTGATTTTTACAACATCAACAATTATTTTTTCTAATGTTGTATTTTTATTTTCTGCGTTTTTTAGTACTAAAATTAATTTTCTAGTTGAACAAAATATAAGACAAGAGCTATTTAAATTTTATTTAAAAGGAAATTTTGCAAATTTCTTTAAAACTGACAAGAGTCTATTAATGAATTTAATTATAACAGAAACACAGAGATTATCAGGACAAGTATTAATGCCTTTGGCAGATATTTTATCTAGAATTGTAATACTTCTTTTTCTAATAATATTGTTATTTTTTTTAGTCCCTTTGAATATTTTGTTATTTATAGGCTTATTAATGTTATTTTATATATTTTTATTTTATTTAATAAAAGAAAAGATTAATAAAAATAATAAAATTCTTTCTAAAAAAAATCAGCATTTAATCAAAATTACAAATGATGTTTCAAATTCATTTAGAGAAATAAAAATTTATGGACTTGAAAATAAATTTTTAAATAAAATTTTTGAAGTAATTAGCAATATTCAAAAAATAAAATTTTTTAGTACTTTTATTTCTATATCCCCTCGTTTTATTTTAGAGATTTTAATATTTTCTGTAATTTTTATATATTTTATAACATTAGGTGAAAATTTTGATGAAAAATATCTCAGCTTACTTGCTGTGTTAGGTTATAGTTTTTTTAAAATTTTACCGACAATTCAGGGAGTTTTTACTCAAACTGTCGTATATAATTCACACAAAAATTCTGTAAATGAAATTTTTAATAAATTAGAAAATTCTAAGTTACATAATAAAAATTATTTAGACGAAAAAAGTTTTTTCAAAAAAAACGAAACTATAAAAAATATAAAATTATCAAATATTGAATTTAGTTTTGAGTCAAAAAAAATTTTTCAGAATTTAAATCTTGAGATTTCTAGAGGAGAAAAAATTGGGATAGTGGGGCCGACAGGAAGTGGAAAATCTACTTTAATAAATATATTATTAGGAATACTAAAATCAAATAGTGGAAAAATTTCTATAAATGATCAAAATATTAATAGTGATAATTTATTAAATGAAATGAAAAATTTTGTTGCTATTATTCCGCAAACTGCATCTGTTTTAGAAGATACTATATCTAATAATATAATTTTGGGTGATATTTATGATCAAAAGAAACTTGATGAGATTTTAGAAAAATCTCTAGTTTCTAAATTTGTAGATAATAAAAATTTATCAATAAATGATAACATACATGGTTCAACCCAAAACTTAAGTGGAGGCCAAATTCAAAGGATTCTGATAGCCAGAGCACTATATAAACAACCAAAAGTATTAATAATTGATGAAGGTTTTAACCAATTAGATAACGAGACTGAAAAACAAATTCTTGATAGAATTTTAGAAATTAAAGATTTGATAATAATTTTTGTGTATCACAATTTTTTAAGAAAAGATATTTTAGATAAGGTTTATACAATTAAGGACTTTAAACTAATGAAATTAGAAAAATGAAAAAAAATATAATTGCTGGAGTTGTGCTAGCTAGATCAGGTTCAAAAGGAGTAAAAAATAAAAATTTACTTAAAATTAATGGAATTTATCTAACATATAAAGCTATATCTCTTGCATTAGCTAATAAAAAAATTGATGTAGTTATTTTTTCATCAGATAGTAAAAAAATTCTAAATACTTACCCAGAACATAAAAGAGTTTTTAAAATTATTAGAAGTAAAAAACTTTCAAAAGATAATACTCCCTCAGTGGATGTTTTGCAAAATTGTATAAAAATTTTCGAAGATGCAAATCCAAATAAAAAAATTAAGTATTTAGTTGGTTTAGATCCAACAGCCCCACTCAGAAACAAAAACGATATATCAAAATCAATAAAATATTTTGAAAAAAAAAAACCTGATGTTTTAATTTCAGTACATAAGTGTCAACATAATCCTTATTTTAGTATGCTAGAAAAAAATGGTAAGTTTTTTAAATTGTCCAAGTCTTTTAAGGGAAAACAAGACCCAGGATCACGACAAGATGTTCCTAAAGTATATGAAATCAATACAATAGTATGGATACATTCAAGAAAAATAATTGATTTAAAAAAAAGAGTCTCAAATAAGACTTTAGTTTATGAGTTTCCTTACGATAGATCTATCGATATTGATACTCCAGATGATATAGATAAGATAAATTATTATTTAAATAAAAAAAATGCCAAAAACAAAAATTATTTCAGCTTTTAAAAACATTTTTTCCTTAAAAAATAAAAATGTTGTAATTTTTGGAGGAACTGGAAAAATAGGAATCTCCTTTTCGAAAATTTTAAGTTCATTTGGTGCAAGGGTTTTTTTATTGGATTTGAATAGTTCTAAAAATAAAATAAAAAAAGGGGTTACTTTTATTAAATGTGATGTTTCAAATGAAAAAGAAATTCAAAATAAATTAAATTTAATAATTAAGAAATATAAAAAAATTGATACGATGATATATAATGTTTATTCTAAACCAAATAATTATTATCAAAATTTTGAAAATTATAAATCCGAAACTTGGAAAAAAGTCTTAGAAACTAATTTAACAGGTGCTTTTTTTTCCTCACAATTTTTGATTAAACATTTTAAAAAAAAAAAAATTAAAGGAAATTTAATTTTTTTACTTTCAACCTATGGCATCGTTGGTCCTAATTATAAAATTTACGAAGGTCTTAAGAATAAAAAAAATATTTACGGAGGAAATTTTTCTTTAAATACTCCAGCGTCTTACACAACTACAAAAAGTGCTTTGTTAGGATTAATGAAGTATATATCCACAAATTTTGGTAAATATGGAATTAGATCAAATACACTTACTCCAGGTGGCGTTTATGATGGCCAAGAAAAAAAATTTGTTAAGAAATATATCAATCAGGTTCCATTAAATAGAATGGCAAAATTTAATGATTATGACGGTGCAATTATATATCTTGTAAGTGATGCATCTTCTTACATGACTGGAGCAAATTTAGTAGTCGATGGTGGTTGGACTGCATGGTAGAAAAAAATCAAGTTGTTCTAATTACTGGTGGAACATCTGGTTTAGGATTAGAAATATCCCATCACTATATTAAATTAGGATACAGAACAGTAATATTATCTAAAAATAAAAATCTTCTTAAAAAAAATTTTAGTAATTTTAAAAATGCTTATGCAATTTGCATTGATTTGAGAAATTCTAAATTAATAAAAAAAAAAATAAAACTTATAATTAAAAAATTTAAAAAAATTGATATTTTAATTAATAATGCGGGCATAGTTTCAAATAGTCACTTAGTTAAAACTAATGAAAATAAAATAATTGATGTGATTAAGACAAATTTGTTGGCTCCTATTTTGCTTTGTAGAGAAGTCTTAAAAAATATGAAAAAAAATAATTATGGAAGAATTATAAATATTTCCTCAGGAGGTTCTATTAATTGTGCACCTGGATATTTAGCATACAGTGCTAGTAAGTCTGGCTTGAATACATTAGCAAAAACTCTATCAAAAGAATGCAAAGGATATAATATTAAGATAAACTCATTTAGTCCTGGCCCATGCAAAACAAAAATGTTTCCTCTTAATCCTTTGTCTACAAAACTTTGTATCCCTTATTTATATAAATTGTCAAAAATTTCAAAAAAAGGGCCCACTGGTGAATTTTTCTGGTTTTCAAAAAAAATCAAAATAATACCTCAAATCAAAATCGACTGGTCAAAACCTAAATTAATTAAATGAAATTAAAAAGTATTCAAAATTACATAACAAATAAAATTTGTTTTATAAAGTATTCTGAGTTCAAAAAAATTAATAAAATTAAAATAAATAAATTTCAAAAAGCAGAAATATATTCTGCTATGTGTAGAGTAAATACTCTTTCAATGGTAAAAGTAGCTGGTTCCGGACATTTAGGTACTAGTTTTAGTGCTATGGACCTTATAGTTTGGATAAAATATTTTTTCTCAAAAAACAAAAATAAAGAAAGAAATAAAAACAGAAATATTTTTTTTTCATCTAAAGGTCACGATGCACCCGCTCTTTATGCAGTTTTGTATTCGCTTGGTTATATGAAATTAAAAAAAATCCTTAATTTAAGAAGACTTAACGGGCTTGATGGACATGCTGATGTAAGTATCCCAGGAGTAGAGGCAAATACGGGTTCTTTGGGAATGGGTATTTCAAAAGCAAAAGGAATTTTGTGGAGTAAAAAATTTATGAAACTTAAGGGTGACGTTATAGTAATGACTGGTGACGGTGAATTACAAGAGGGTCAAATATTTGAAGCTTTACAAACATCGTCGCATCAAAATTTAAATGACTTAATTGTAATAGTTGACCATAATAAAGTTCAAAGCAGTCAGTATGTAAAAGACGTAATAAATTTAAGAAATCTAGAAAAAAAATTTAAAAGTTTTGGATGGTATGTTAAAAGTTGTGATGGCCACTCATTTAAAGATATAGAAAAAAACTTAAAAATTTTAAAAAAAAATAAATTAAAGCCAAAAATATTAATTGCTAATACAATTAAGGGAAAAGGAGTTGACTTTATGGAACATACAAATGTAATGAAAAAGAAGAAACTCTACAATTGGCATGCAGGTGCCCCAGATGACAAATCTTTTTTTAATGCACAAGAAAAATTATTAGACAAACTCAATAGATTAGATAAAAAAAAAATCATTAAATTGAGTTATTTCAATTTAAAACAAAAAGAATTTATTTCAAAAGATATACATTAAGATGGAAAATTTAAATTGGATTACTTTCGCGTTTACTGAAGAACTGATTAAAATTGCAAAAAAAAAGCCAAATATTATAGTTTTGGACGCAGATTTATCAGATGATTTGAATTTAAAAAAATTTGCTAACAAATTTCCTACAAGATTTATCCAAAATGGGATTGCAGAACAGGACATGGTTTCAATGGCTGGAGGTATTGCAATAAATGGTTTAACCCCAATAGTAAATTCTTTCGCTTCCTTTTTAACTGCTAGAGCAAATGAGCAAATTTATAATAATGCAACGGAAAATACTAAGATCATTTATTTATGTTTGTATGCGGGATTATTTCCTGCAGGTGCAGGCAAATCTCATCAAAGCATGAGAGATATATCTGTTTTATCCAGTCTTCCAAATATTGAAATATTTCATCCTTCAGATTTTATTCAAGTAAAACAAGTTATTAATTATTGTATATATAAATCCAAAAAAAATTGTGCCATCAGACTCTCAATAGGAGCTCCACCAAAAAATATTTTAAATTTAAAATATAATAACTTTAAAATACAAGAAGGAAATGTAGTTGCTAATGGAAATAATTTTGCAATTTTTACTTATGGTCAGCATATGTTATCTGAATGTTTAAAATTAAGAGATCATCTTAAAAATAAAATAAATCTTAAAGTAATCAATATGCCAAACATAAATAGTTTTAAATATTTATGGCTTAAAAATGTTTTAAAAAATATAAAATATATATTTGTTTTGGAAGACCATATGCGAGATGGTGGCATGGGAGATTTACTTTCCTCATATTTAGTTGAGAATAATTTATTAAAAAATAAAATTTTTAAAAACTTAAGTATTAATTCATTTCCTAAATGTGGCACTCATAATGAAGTGCTTAAAGGTCATGGTATTGATTATAAAACTTTGGCAAAAAAAATAATAAAATTTAAATAATTATATCATTTGTATCTAAACGTGGTAATTCAAATTTATTGTCTTTAGTAAAGTTTGCAATTTTTCTTTTTGTTGTAAGAGCTAATTTAAAATTAAATTTTTTTAAAATTTTTATTGTGTTTTTATTATAGCTTCCAAATGGATAACACATTACATATTCTTTTTTTTTACCATAAATTTTTTTTAAAAAATTTGATGTTTTCTTAATTTCTTTCGTTTGTTCAGAAATATTTAATTCACCTAGCTTAAGATGATTAAAGCCATGCCCACCTATATGCATATTATTTTTTTTTAAATTTTGAATATCTTTTTCATTCATATAAAAATTATTTGCAAATTTTTTTTCATCTACTTTTATATTTTTGTAAAATAAATTATCTACTATTTTTTCTCTTAATTTATAAGGTAATGCATTCTGAAGTAAATTTTTAATAAATGAAATTTTTATGTTATCAAATTGATTTTTAAATTTAAATTTTTTTTCATAATAACTAAAATTCTTAACTTTATATTTTTTTTTGTAAGTTGAGATATAATTTATAATATAATTTAAAATATAATCTTCTTTGATACCTCTAGCTAACAAAATTTGGATCTTATTAGTGCTCATAATTTTATTTTTTTTATTATATGTGACAGTTGGAAAAAATGATGCTGTTAAATTATTCTTTATTAATATTGGAAGAACATTATTGATATGATCTTTATAACCATCATCGAATGTCAACCAGCATGAATTTTTTGGAAAATCTCTATTTTGTTTGAGGCATTCATTTATTTGAGAAAAAGATAATACATTATACTTTTTCTTAATATATTTAATTTGTTTTTTAAAATTTTTTAATTCTAATACCTTCAAATGAGGTAAATTTTTCTTATTTATATCTCTTACGTAGTGGTAAGTTATTATAGTTATGTTATTTTCCATTTGTAATGAATTATAAAATACTAAGTAAGTTTAAAAGTAATATTGCTTTTATTACAGAAAAAAATGAAAAAAAAACCTATAAAAATTTCATTCAAGATATAAAAAATAACAACGATCTTGGAATTAAAAAAAATTCATTAGTTTTTTTAAATTCTAGCCAAACATATACTTTTTGTTGTTTGTATTATTATTTTATAATCAATAAAATTGTACCAGTCATTTTGAATGAAAATCTTGACATGAGGAAAATGGCTGATTTAGTTAAAAAATATTCACCCAATGTAATTATTTCTTTATCAAAGTTAAACAACAAAAGTTATAAGTTAGATACTATATTTGAAAATTACTTTATTTATAAAAAAAAAATTCCTTTAAAAATAAATATTAATCCTGAGATTTCAATTTTAATGTCAACTTCAGGTAGTACAGGTGTTTCAAAATTTGTAGCACTGTCAAAACAAAATATATTATTTAATACAAAGTCGATTGTTAAATATTTAAAAATTTCCTCGAGAGATACTACAATTACATCACTACCTCTTAGTTACTCATTTGGACTTTCTGTTCTAAATACTCACTTATATAAAGGTGGTAAAATTATTCTTTCATCTAAATCTTTTTTTCAAAGAGATTTTTGGGATTATTTCAAAAATTTCAATATAAGTTATCTTTATGGAGTGCCTTTTTCCTTTGAGATTTTGTTTAAATTAGGAATATTTCAAAAGAATTTAAACTCAATTAAATATTTTGCTGTTGCAGGCGGTGCATTAAGTAAAGAACTCTTAAAAAAGTATTTAAATTATTGTCTAAAAACAAAAAAAAAATTTATCTGCATGTATGGTCAAACAGAAGCAACAACTAGAATATCATATTTGCCATTTAAAAATCTAAAAAAAAAAAATTGGAAGCATAGGTAAAGCTATACCAGGTGGAAAATTAAAAATTTATGATTTAAAAGGCAATCAAATAATTCAGAGTAATACCGAGGGTGAATTAATATATGAAGGAAAAAATGTTATGATTGGATATATAGAAAATCTCATTGATCTTATTAAAAAACGAAATAATAAATTTAAATTATTTACTGGAGATGTTGGTTACTTCGACAAAGAAAGTTTTTTTTATATCACAGGTAGAAAAAAAAGAATAATTAAAATTTATGGACATAGAATTTCTTTAGATCAATTACAGCTATATTTGCAATCAAAAAATATCATAAACGCGTGTATAGCTAATAATGACATACTTTATACTTTTATTGTAGATCATAAACATAGTACCGAGGAAATTATCAAATTGATTAATTTATATATTGGTATTAATATTTCAAAATCTTTTAAACTTATTAAAATAAAATCTTTACCAGTAAATAATAATGGAAAAATAGAATTTCAAAAACTTTATGAATATTTTAAATAAAGAAATTTTCAATCTAGTTGAAAATTATAGTTACTCTTTAAAGAAAAAACAAAAACAAAATTTTATGTTTAAATATTTTAAAGTTTTAAATAAATATCATTCAAAGAATTGTACACAGTATAAATTAATAATAAAAAAAATTCCTAGATTGGATTTTGTATCTCTTGAAAATTTTCCTATGCTTCCTGTGAGAATTTTTAAAGATTTTAAATTGAAAAATCATAAATCAAAAATAGTAAAAATCTTGAAATCCTCAGGAACTTCTGGAAAACAATCAAATATATTTTTAGATAAAAATAATGCTAAAAATCAATCTTTAACTTTAAAAAGATTATTCGAAGATAATTTTGGGAAAAATAGATTTCCTATGCTTATAATTGAGTCAAGACCTACTAGAAAAAATTTCTATACAGCAAGCTATGCTGCAATTTTAGGATTTTCTATTTTTGGTAGAAATCATACTTATGCCTTAAATGATGATGGCTCAATAAACTACAAAGCAATAAATAATTTTTTAAAAGATAATTTAAATGAAAAAAAGTTTATATTTGGTTTTACAAGTAAAATTTTTGAAACGCTAATTAAAAAACTAAAAATAAAAAAATTAAAATATGAATTTAAAAATACTTTTATTCTTCATGGTGGAGGCTGGAAAAAATTAGAAAATTTAAATATTTCTAACAAAAACTTTAAAGAATTGATTAAAAAAAAAATTTAAAATTTTAGATATACGTAATTATTATGGATTAGTGGAACAAACTGGTTCAATATTTTTTGAATGCAGAGAAAATAATCATTTTCACTGTTCAAATTACTCTGAGATTTTTATTAGAAATAAAAATTTAGAAATTAATAATAAAGGCTTGCCAGGTATAGTTCAGTTATTATCTGTTTTGCCAACAAGTTATCCTGGTCATAATATATTAACAGAAGATGTTGGAGTTATTTTAGGGGAAGACGACTGTTCGTGTGGAAAAAAAGGAAAGTATTTTCAAATATATGGAAGGGTAAAAAGCGCAGAACTTAGAGGATGTAGTGATGCAATTTAACAAAAATGAAGTTGATATTTTATCAGGATACAAAAGTATTAAAATATTTTCATCAAAAGTATTTACAAATTTATCGATAGATTTTTTAAATGACTTATCCCAAATGATATTAAAAAATAAAAATTCAAAAAGGTTTCCCGAATTAATTAGTTATGGATTTTGGTGTAGAAAATCAAATTTAATAAAAATGTCAGAAAGTATTCATAACAAAAAATTTCTTGTTGGTAGAGGATTGGCTTTCCATTTACCTCCTACAAATGTTCCAATAAATTTTTTGTATTCATTTTCTTTTGGATTGTTAAATGGGAATTCTAACATAATAAAATTACCTTCAAAGAAGTATGATTCCATTAAATATGTATTAAATATATTAAACCAAATATTTAAAAAAAAAAAATACAATAAAATTTATAAATCAAACTTATTTGTTAGATATGATTCTGGAAATCAAAAAATTACTGAAATGATTTCCTCTAAATCAGATGTAAGACTAATTTGGGGAGGAAACGAAAAAGTTTCAGAAATTAAATCTATAAAAGCAAAAATTAATACAGTTGATGTTAGTTTTTTTGATAAATTTTCTATAAGCGTTTTGGATGCAAAAAAAATAAAAAATCTATCTAAAGATGCGTTTGAAAAATTGTGTTATGATTTTTATACAGATGCTTTTTTTATGGATCAGAATGCTTGTGGATCCCCACATATTATTTTTTGGTTGAACAATATAGAAACAGTAAAAAAAAAATTTTGGAATAAAGTTTCTAATTTTGTTGAAAAAATATATTTAAGTGAGGATATTTCTTCGATAGATAGATTTTATCAGGCAAATAAGGACGTTTTAAATTTCAAAGATAATTTAAAAATATATAAATATAAAAATTTATATGTTTCTAAGTTAACAAAATTACCATCAGAATTAACTACCTTAAGGGGTAAATGGGGATATTTTTACGAATACAATTTAAATCAATTAAATAATTTGAAAAATTATATAAATATAAGTTTCCAAACTATGATATATTTTGGACTTTCTAAAAAAAATATTGAGAATTTTTTAAATCAAAATTTAAAGGGTATAGATAGAATAGTACCTGTTGGCCAAGCTCATAATATTAATAATATTTGGGATGGATATAATTTAACTTACTTTTTGAGTAGAGAAATAGATATAAAATAATAATGGAATTAAATAGAGATCAAATACTTGAATTTCAACAGAATAGAGACCCGTATCTTATGATTGACCATGTGACTGATGTTATGCCAGGAAATTATTCTAAAGGCTATAAACAATTAACTGAAAAAGATTGGTTTTTTAAAGTTCATTGGCCTACTGATCCTAATATGCCAGGAATGCTTCAGGTAGAGGCATTGGTTCAAATGAGTTCTATAGCAATTTTAACATTACCTGGAAATAAAGGAAAAATATTATATTTAACAAATGTTGATAAAATTAAATTCAAAAAAAAAATAATTCCAAATGACAAGCTATTTCTTGATACAAAGATTATAAAATTTAACCGTGGTTTTGCAAAATGTAAGGGAGAGGGTTACGTTAATGATGAATTAGCTTGTGAAGCTGAATTTAATTTGATAATGCCTGATGAGATAAAAAAGTTTAATATAAAAAAATAATGCCAATTGCATCTTCATTACTTAATAAACCAAGACTAGTAAAAAAACTTAAGGATTTTTATACGTATGTGCAAAAAAACGATGGTAAAGTTGGAACAAAAACAAGAGGTATTGACTTAAATTTTAATAATGCTTGCAACCTGAGGTGTAAGTACTGTTTTACAAATTCACCAAAAGGTGATCATGTGAAAGAATATTTAGATTATGACGCTATTGCAAAGTTAGCTGATGAAGCTGATGAATTAGGTTACTTTGAATTTGACCTTCAAGGTGGAGAACTTTTGTTACAGCCAAAAAAACTATTTAAAGTTTTAGAGGCTATTAAGCCAGAAAGATTTTATTTGTATTTAACAACGAACGGATATTATCTTGACGAAAAAATGGCTAAAACTCTTGCAGAGTATAAAGTGAGTAGAGTTTCGGTAAGTATAGATAGTATGGATGAAAAAATCCATGATGAAATTAGAGGAAGAAAAGAGTCATGGAAAAGAGCTATAGCTGCCTTGGAGCATGTCAAAAATGCAGGAATGGATCCTTATCTTAATATAACTGTAGGTCACTATAATGCTAATACCGATCATTTTAAACAGCTTCTAGATTATTCAAAACAGAAAAGATACAAAACCCTTTTAAATGTAGCTGTACCTTCAGGTATGTGGCAGAACGCTCATGAAATAATCTGTGATGATAATGACAGGGAATATTTAAGAAAAATAAGAAAAGAATATAAAAACCTTGTAAGAAATATTTGGAACCCTTTTGATAAAAATAATGAAAAAATTTTGGGATGTACAACAGTAAATAGATTATATATTACCCCTATTGGCGATGTCTTAGTTTGTCCATATGTTCATATAAAAATTGGAAATATATTTAAACAAAGTTTAAAAGAAATTGTTGATCATGGTTTTAGCATAAAATATTTTAGAAATCATAGTGATTTGTGTTTAGCTGGTGAGGATAAAAATTTTATTAAAAATTTTATGACCAAAAGTGGTCAATCAATATTTAAACCTGCTCTTGCGAAAGAAATTTTTTCAGAGGAAGATTTTGTTGAGAATGTTGCTGAAGGATAAGACTTCAATTATAACAGGATGTAATAGAGGTATTGGTTTAGAGGTATTAAATAAATTTGCAAAAAATGGTTCTAATGTTTTTGCTTGCTATCGAAAAAAAAAACAAGAAATAATTGAAAATTGTAAAGAATTGTCGAAAAAGCATGAAGTAAAAATTCATCCATTATTTTTTGATTTAGGAGACAAAAATGAAATAAAAAATTCGTTCGATGAATTAAATAGAAATTGTGAGAGTATAGATGTGATGGTTAATAATGCTGGTATTATCCAAACCTCATTATTTCAAATGACAAAAATTGAGGAATATAAGAACATTTTTGATATAAATTTTTTTTCTTATATTGAATTTATTCAAAAAATATCAAAGCTGATGATTAAAAAAAAAAATGGGAGTATAATTAATATTTCCTCCTCTGCAGCACATGAGGCTAATTTAGGAAGATCAGCATATGCATCAAGTAAATCATCACTTGAAGTCTTTTCTAAAGTGATTTCAAGAGAACTGGGAAGGTTTAATGTACGTGTTAATTGTATAGCTCCTGGACTTACAGAAACAAATATGATGAGAGAAAGTACTCCAGAACAATTTTTAAAAGAGACAATTAATAGGGTATCACTGGGAAGAATAGCTCAACCAGAAGAGGTAGCGAATGTAGTTTTATTTTTAGCAAGCGATCTTTCAAGTTACATCACAGGCCAAACGATCAGAGTAGACGGTGGAATGTAATGAATTTAAACCAGGATTTAATTAAAGAAGTCGAAAATTTTTCTAAAAAAATTAGAAAGAATATATTGGATGTATCTTTTAAAGGCGGTGCAGAAAGAGCCCATATTGGTGGAGCTCTATCTAGCGCAGATATAATCTCGGTTTTATATGGATCTGTAATGAATATTGATAAAAAAAATCCAGTAAGTTTAGATAGAGATAGGTTTGTATTGTCTAAAGGACATGCTTGTTTAGTTCTTTACTCAGCCCTTTACGAAATTGGATTACTTTCTGAGGAGCAATTTTTTTCTTTTGAAAAAGAGAATTCTATTCTCTTGGGTCACCCTGTTATTAATAAAAAAGTAGGGATTGAATTTTCAAATGGTAGTCTTGGTATGGGATTATCATTGGGTGTAGGTGTTGCGCTATCTGCAAAAATTAAAAAAAAAAATTATTTTTCATTTGTTTTAATCGGTGATGGTGAGTGTAATGAAGGTTCAATTTGGGAAGCTGCTATGACTGGAGCAAAATATAAATTAAATAATTTAGTAGCAATTGTAGATAAAAATGGTTTTCAACAAACTGGATCTACAAACGATATAATGGATATGGGAAGTTTAGAGGAAAAATGGAAAAGTTTTGGATGGGATACTATTTCAATTGATGGCCATGATATAATTTCATTATTTGGTGTGCTTGATAAAAAAAAACTTACAGAGAAAAAATTACCAACAGCGATTATTGCAAACACAAAAAAAGGAAAAGGAATTTCATTTATAGAAAATAACAATGAATGGCATCATAATCTTTTGACAAAGTCTCAATATGATCAAGCGATTTTAGAGTTAGGTTTTAAAAATGATTGATAAAAGAAAAATAAAAACATGGTCGTTGATAGGTGCAAGGGCAACCGTTGGAATGTATGCACTTGATTTAGTTAATAAGGACCCAAATTTGTTAATTTTGTCAAGTGACGTCTCTACATCATCTGGATTAGATAGATTTAGAAAGCAGTATCCAAATAATTATTTTGAAATTGGGATTGCTGAACAAAATTTGATTGGAGTGGCTGCTGGTCTAGCAAGTGAAGACTTTAATGTAATAACAACTACATTTGCTCCATTTCAGACATTAAGATGCTGTGAGCAAATAAAGGTAAATTTATCATATATGAAAAATAAAGTAACAATGATTGGTGTTGCAAGTGGATTGGTTCAAGGACCACTTGGCTATACACATTGTTCAATAGAGGATTTATCAATTATGAGATCATTACCAAACTTAAATGTAATCTCTCCTGCAGATAGTCTAGAAACCGTAAAAGCTATTGATGCTGCTGTTAAAGATGATAAATCTACATACATTAGAGTTACAGGCACAACAAATAATCCTATTGTTTATAATGAGGATTATGACTTTAAATTAGGGAAGTCTGTTATCTTAAAAAAAGGAAAAAAAATAGCACTTTTAGCTACTGGAACGATGGTAAAAGAAGCATTGAATGCACATGAAACTTTAAAACAAAAAAATCTTGACGTTACTGTAGTAAATTTTCACACAATAAAACCATTAGATATTGACGGAATAATAAAATTAGCTGATGAACATGAAATTATTTTAACTATTGAGGAACATAATATTATAGGAGGTTTGTCATCAGCAGTATCTGAGGTAATAGCTACTAATAATTTAAATTGTAAACAGATTCAAATTGGAATAAACGATACTTATGATCAGGGTGGTTCTTATGAATTTCTTAAGAAAAAACACGGTCTCAATGCAGAAAATATAATTTTAAAAGTAAATGAAAATTTAAAGTAATTATTATTGAATTAAAAAAAAAATAATATATCAGATTTAATTTTATATGAATAATTTAGAAGTTTATAAAAATTGTTTTAAAAATTCTCTGTCTATAGCTGATGATGGGTTAGAAAGTTTAGAATATAATTCAATTCCAGAGTGGGATTCTATTGGTCATATGACATTGATATCAGAATTAGAGGAAAATTTTAAAATATCAATGGAAACAGATGATATTGTTGATTTTAGTTCATTTAAAAAAGGAAAAGATATACTTTTGAAATATAAAATTAAAATATAAAATTTTTAAATGAAAAATTTTAGTTTTAGTTTTCTATCTTTTTCAGAATTATATTCTTTTACAAAAGTATTAAGTCAATACAAACCAAAACATATTTTTGATAAAAATAGGAAGTATTTTAATTGGAGATTTAAGTCATCATCTAAGAAATACAGTATTGCAATTTTAAAGTACAAAAAAGAGATAATTTCTTTTCTCTCTTTTTATTCTTTGTCTCAATATGACAAATCTTTAGATAAAAAAATTATTTTTTTATCTCTTGCTTTTAATAAAAAAAATATAGTTCCCGCACAACTAAAATTACTGATTAATTTTATTATAAAAAAAAAAAATCCAAAAATAATTTTCACTTCTCCAGTAGAAAATAGCATAAATTTAAATAAATCTTATGGATTTAAATTTAAAAATTTAGACCATTATTTTTTTAAAATTAAAAAAAAAACAAAAATTGAAGGTTTAAAAAAATTTAATAAGATAAGTAAAATAAATTCAAATAAAACTGAAGATTGCAGAATAATTTCTGAAAAAGAAATTATGAAAATTAAGAAAAATCTTTTTGATTATCAATATCCAATAAAATCAAAGAAATATTTAATAAATAAATATATAAAGCATCCTGTTTTTAAATATATTTTTTTAGGTTATTTTAAAAATAAACAAATAATTTCATTGATTATTTTAAGAGTCCAAAATTATAAAAATTTGAAAATTGGAAGAATTGTAGATTTTGTAGGTGATCAAAAAAAATTATATAAGTTAAATAAAATTTTATACAAATTTTCAGAAAATAATAATTTAGAATATATTGACTTTTATAATTTTGGTATATTAGAGAAAA
>MDTE01200833.1_pt1 | contig 17394 bp, 10 predicted proteins | sample 811231 | NCBI WGS metagenome assembly MDTE01 (sample SAMN05326651, study PRJNA326480) | marine metagenome | isolation source: seawater | place: Indian Ocean: Red Sea | collected 2010
ATCCCTATTTCAGAAATTTTTTTGGGTGAAAAATTTCTTGTATACCTTTTCGAGTCGCCCCAGATCAGTCATTCCAAGATCGTCCGAGCTTGTATCGCAGATTTCTTGGAGGGTAAATTGAGTTGCAAAAAACCTGCCATCGTGCATTGGAACAAATCCGACAGTGCCGACTTCGTGGCAGTTGCGGTAGCTTCCATGCCAATCGGCATAGATATTGAAGTGATGCGAGAACGCCCCTTTGAAAAAATTTCTCGTAGATTTTTTCATCCCTCAGAGATCACATCTGACAAAGAAAAATTCTATGAGACATGGACAGCAAAGGAAGCAAGTGTGAAACGTGACAAGTTAAGCATTGCAAAGAATCTTGCAAAACCCTTAGAAGGTACTATAATTAACCTGAAAGGTATTCCACCAAACTTGAAGGGAGCGGTAGCCGTATGATCAATCTGGACGAAAGGTATCACTCGTATCTTCACAGTGACAAGACATTTTGTATTGACGGTATCTGTGAGAAAGTGAGAGGGTATGGCTTCCAGTGCGATGGAGAGTCTATTAATGGTTACTATGTGGTAACTGACAATTGGGTAATGAATTACAATCTTGAAGAACAATTTGTAGGTAAGGAGAAACTGACAAATGGATCATGTGAATGAAGAACCTGGAAGACTCAGGTATGATGCTGAGTTAGATCTTTTATGGGCGCGTGTGAATGCCTTAGAAAAGCGTGTGAATGAATCCAAGATGATGATGAGGCGTCCTGGTTCAAATGAGTATGAGAAACTGGTAGATATTGTTTGTGACCACGAAGAACGCTTAAATAGTCTTGACATGTAAAAAAATCGCGTAAACCCCGCGTAGTCTCTAAGGTATGGCAATACTATCTAAGTATACTTTTAATGACGCTACGATAGGCGTCGCATTCAGCGATACTATCACAGTGATCCTAGAGCAGTGCCCCCCTGCTGTAGGACCCTTAGAGACGCTTGTAGACGTGACTCTGACAGCAGTTAACCCATCTCTACCCACAGGGATTAATCCAGGTTTAGATCCTGGTTTTCCTGTGGGTAATTTCACGTATATACCTACCGCAACCCCGTCCACGTCTCTAACGATCTCAGCGATCGGCACGTTGAACGAGACTTATTTTGATGAGAGAGAATGGGAGTATAGAGATGATACCACAGGAAAGTCTAACCACACTCCTATAACCGAATTAGAGAGTTCTATTTCTGATGGGGGTAGGATCTATAGCATCACGAAAGACAGTGTACAACCAGATGCATACACGACTGGTGGTCAATATGAGCAAGATATGCCAAATCCTATAGACACATTGATTAGATACAAACCAGATTTCAGGTCATCTAGAGTAGTTACCTACACATATCAGATTAGAACCCTCTGTGCAGGTGTTCCAACTACATATACACATAATGTAACTCAGAATATTTTGAACAATTGGGACTTAGGGCGCGATAAGATGCTCGATATCCTTGCAAACAACACTAGATATTAACTATGGCAAAGACTACAGCAGCAGTTTTGGGTGGATTTAGCACTGGGCATGGGTGTTTCCCTCCTACGGCGCTTGTACAGTCGTCTCAGAACGTCTATTCAGGCAATATGCTAGTCGGTAGAGTGGGTGATCAGTACGCTCCACACACTTGTGGGACCACAGTACACGCAGGATCCCAGAGAGCGATCTCTACTGGGTCGTCAAATGTGTATGTAAATAACATTTCCTGCGGAAAATTGGGTTCTGATATCAATTGTGGCGATGCAGTGGGTAACCATGGACTCTCTGTAGGTGCAAAAAAGGTCTATATCGGCGGATGACTTGACAAACTCACCCAAAAACCTTACAATTTACTGGTAAACAGCTGATTTCTAATGGCAAAAGCGAAAACTGGTCTCGTAAAAACTGGTTATACCCCTGGTAAACCAAAAATGACTCGTCAGGGATCGTCTAAAAACACAAAATACGCTGCTACTGCGCGTAACAAAGCGAAAAAAATGTATCGCGGACAAGGAAAATAAATAGAAGGGAGATAGAAACCTCTTTAAAAGTTCTAAAATGGACTTTTAGGAGGTTTTTTTAATGGGAAATCACAGAACAGACTTGGGAAAAGACTTTATTGAGTCTGGAATGACTCTAATTACCGATCCAAGGTCCGACAAATATCTTAATAGAGCAAAAAAAGCGAAAAATACGCCACCAAAAGACCGTCTATCACGCCCATGCGGAGGAAAAGACGGATTTGACGACTATGTTGAGCGTTGGCACGAGTAGGTTCAGAAACCGTGATAAATAACTCATGGTCGATCTGTAGAAATGGCGTTTGTTTCAAAATCATTTAGAGACTTTAGCCTGTCTTTTGAAAAAAATCCTATAACTAACGACGTTCAGACTCTTAAGAACGAAAAAGCAATCAAAGAGTCACTAAAAAACATCGTTAGATACAATTTTCATGAAAAACCATTTCTACCTCGGTTTGGCGGCAACATCATAAGTAAACTTTTTGAAAACTATGATGAATCTTTTGCAGGAGAGATTCAAGATGCAATCAGAAATAGTATCAACACCTACGAACCTAGAGTAGTTTGTTATAGCGTTTTAGTGAAGTTCACAGAGGATACTAATCAGTTGGATTGTAGTGTATCTTATATGATACTTGGTATCGAGCCTAAAGTTGACAATCTAGATTTAGTATTTAAACCATAATGGCATTTAATCAGGTAAACTCGTTAGAATTTAACGAGATCAAAGCACAAATTAAGCAATACCTCAAGTCTCAGAGTCAATTCTCTGATTATGACTTTGAAGGATCGTCTTTAACGGTTCTTCTAGACGTTCTTGCTTACAATACTTACTACAGTGCAATCAACTCAAACCTGATTGTCAATGAAAACTTTTTAGAAACGGCAGTTTTACGAGAAAACGTCGTTAAGTTGGCGAGGATGATTGGTTACACTCCCAAGAGTTCTCGATCTGCAATTACTCCAGTCAATATTGACGTTCAGACAACATTCCCATATCCAAAAACAGTAACTTTATTCCAAGGTCTGGTATTGAACTTTACTGGACCAGATAATAATAACTTTGTATTTTCTACAGACTCAGATCAAACTGTATCTGTTAACAGTTTAAGTGGAATCGCTACATTCTCTAACTTAAACTTATATGAAGGTGTGTTTTTAACAGACACTTTTATCAGAGATACAAGTGAGAGACAAAGATTCATTCTCACCAATGAAAGTGCTGATACGACAACTCTTAAAGTAACTGTCACCACGGGCACTACAACAGAATCATATTTGAAAGCAACTGATATTACTAAAATTGATGGAACCTCGAAGGTCTTCTTCTTAGAAGAGTCTGAGTACGGAAGACCAGAAATTCTTTTTGGTGATAACATCGTCGGCAAAGCATTATTGAATGATGACGTTGTTTCTGTAACATATACTACAAGCACAGGAAACGGTGCAAACGGATTAACTAGTTTTGATTTTATTGGAACCTTAAAAGACAATAATTCCAACACTATTACTACTGGAATTACCGCATCACTGGTTTCTGCTCCAGATGGCGGTGCCATTCAGGAATCTACTGAAGAAATTAAGTTTTCTGCACCTAAATTCTACTCTTCTTTTGGAAGAGCAGTCTCAACACGAGATTATGAAGTCTTATTGCCACAGATTTACCCAAATATCCAATCAATCGCCGCATATGGCGGAGAAGAAGCAGATCCTCCCGAATATGGAAAGGTATTTTTGGCAATCAAACCCCAAAATGCACAAAAATTATCTCTTTCTGAGAAAACTAACATTCTCAAGAAGTTGAGAGAGTATTCTGTTGCTGCAATTGAACCAAAAATCATTGATCCTTCTATTCTGTATATTGATCTAACTAGTTTTGTATATTTCAACCCAAATCTAACAAAGAGAACCCAGGCAGAATTAAAAAATATCGTAATTGCTGCTTTAGGAATCTTAAATAGTGGATCCGAGTTTAATAAGTTTGGTGGTAAGTTTAAATACTCCAAAATTCAAAAAATCATCGATGATTCCGATCCATCATTTACTTCCAACATCACAAAGTTGAAAATGAGGAAGAATGTCGATGTTACTCTCAATGCAAGAGTAAACTATAAGATTTGCTATGGTAATTCGATCTATGCCTCGACTGATTCTCCATCTGTAACCACAACTGGATTTAAGAGAGTGGGAGATACAGTTAATACGTATTATCTGCAAGATGATGGATTGGGAGAACTCAAACTTTTCTTCGTTAAAGAGAACGGTGAAAAGCAATTTGAGGATGGTTTGTGGGGAACTGTTGATTATAATCTTGGAGAAATTGTTATTAACGATTTGACGATTTCATCTACTCCATACGACGTAGAGCAGATTCGTATTAGTGCAGTTCCTAAAACAAATGATTTAATTTCTCTCAGAGAAACCTATCTTACTATCGGCATAGATAATACAGTCGTCAGCATTGTTGAAGACGTGATTAGCAGTGGTTCCAATATTTCTGGAACTGGAGTTAACTTAGAGTCCAGCTATAACTAAAATAGAACATGCCAACATCCTCCTGGAAAGTCAGTTCTTGGACTACTCCTCAGACACAGGCAACTGTACCACCAGTTCCGTCTGAGGTAAGTCCAGAATCAAGGTCTCAGATTTCTGACAGAGTATTTTCTCAGTTTCCTTCCTTTGTCAAGGAGGATTATCAGACTTTTATTGACTTTATAAAGGCATACTATAAATCTCAAGAATTAAAGGGCAATCCAATTGATATTGTCCAAAATTGGGATGAATATTATAATATCGACAAATATGAGAACCTAGTAAAGACAACTACTCTCATTTCTACAATCGATTCTGTTACCACTACGCTAGACGTTCAGACAACAGCGGATTTTCCCAAAGAGGGACTTGTCAAAGTAGATGATGAGATCATTTACTATAATGGCAAAAGTGCAACCTCTCTCCTTAACTGCTCTAGGGGATTTTCTGGCGTAAGTAGTGTTGGAACTGTTGCAGAATTTAATTTTAGCGAAACTGTATCTGCTGCACACTCTAGTGGAACTACTGTAGAAAATTTAAACAATACGTTTCCACTTTACATTCTAGAAAAGTTTAAAGAACAGTTTCTTGCTTCATATCCAAAGGATTTTTTCCCTGGAACTAATGAAAATGTCGTTATAAAGAGAATTAAGGATTTTTATTCGGCTAAGGGTACAACTAGATCGTTCCAATTCATCATGAGGACGATTTTCGGCGTTGAGTCGGAAATTTCATATCCTAGGGATAGAATCTTCAAACCATCGGACGCATTTTACGTTTCTAGGGAAGTTATTAGAGCTCAGAAACTAACTGGCAACCCAATGGAGTTGACTGGTGAAGTTTTAATTCAAGAAGATGATCCAACTGACCCAGATGTCAATTTTGCAAGAATTTATGTAAAGGGTGTTGTAGAAATCTTTACTGAAGAAGGTGTAATTTACGAAATTGACGTAGATACCAATAATTCTGAAGGATCTTTCGTTACTCCATATAAAACAACACTTTCATTCGGAGTAGGCAATCAAGTCACTGATGATGTAATTACAGTTGACTCTACTTTAGGTTGGCCAGAGCAAAATGGCAAATTCCGTATTGAAAATGAAATTATTTCATATACCGAAAAAACTTTAACTCAGTTTTTAGGTTGTACTAGAGGTAGAGACAATACTGCGATTGATGAGCATATTGCAGGACAATCTGTCATCTCTGCGTTTAAGGTTTATGGTCAATCAAACGTAGATAAATCAGAAATCACCATTTCTATGTTTGGTGGCACTAGAGGAATTATTCTGAATAGTGGTGGTAAGTATTATCTTCCTGAAAGTAAAATTACCACTCCACTTTCTCCAGGATTCGATAGTATTGAAACTGTTTGGGATACTTTTGTATATAACGTTAGAAGAGCATTTACGGGGACATCTATTGTACTTGCAACCCCAAATGCCAATGGTACGGTAACTGCAACGATTACTACAAAAGAAGATCATGGATTAATTCGTGAAGATAGAATTGAAATCTTAAATTGCGACGAAGACGTTTACAATTCCACCTTCTCTGTAGATGGTATTGGATCTTCCAAAACATTTAACATCACTTTGCCCACAACTCCTCTGCAAGGTGTATCAAAAGATTTTATTGCTACAAGAGAGTTTTCTTTTGGTAAGAGTGACTTCACAAGTATTAGCAGTCAAATTTCTGACTTTACTACAGACATTCAAAACACATATAGAAGTGATGACAACGTAATCGTTGCTTCTTCAGGCATCCCATCTCATAAAATTGGTCCATTTGGTTCTGGCGATCAAGTGCCTGGAAACCAGAGATATCTTAAGAGAATTCCAAGAAATCCACAAACAAAGAGTACAAAACAAGACACACCAGTCGGTCAAGTTGCAATTGGCGTAAATGGTGTCCCATTCTTCTCTTATAAGAGTTCTGAGAAGAAAACTTTTGGTGGACTTAAAAGTATTGAAAAAGTTGCTGGTGGTGACGGTTATGATATTACCAACCCACCTCTGGTAGAATTTGAATCGGATTATATTTTAGGTAGAACTTATGCAATTGGTTCTATTGTTAAGTGGAACGGAAATCGATATAAGTGTTTAGATAATGGCATCACTTCCACTGATGTGTATCCAACACATACATCTGGAATTGTACAGCTTTCTCAAGTCCGTTGGGAATATCAAGGTGATCCTGCTGCAGCGACAGTATCCATTGATGGTAGAGTTATTAGTATTAATGTTACTAATGGTGGTAGTGGATATACTTCCGAACCAATCATCGCTATCATTGGTGGTGGAGCAGCTGCAACTAAAGCAGCATCCGCTACATGTAACATCACCAACGGTAGCGTCACATCCATCACTGTAACGTCCTCTGGCAGCGGTTACACTAGCGTTCCTACCGTTTCTATCACTGGAGGTGGAGGAAGCGGTGCAGCGGCATCTGCAGTGGTTAGGGGTCCAATTGACACTGTAACTATCACTGATCCTGGTAGCAAATATGAAGATCCCCCATTCTTAAAACTTATTTCTGGAAATGGAGCGGTTGCTTATCCATCAATCCTTAACGGCAAGATTGAAAGTATCATTGTAACGTTTGGCGGAGAAAGATATTATGGTCCACCCGACGTAGTAATTGTTGGTGATGGTGTAGGTGCTAGTGCATTTGCACAAGTGAATACTACCACCAATCAAGTAACCAATATTGTCGTTACTAACAAAGGTGTTGGGTATAGTGCGGGTAAAACAGATATTTTTATCGTCTACCCTGGAGAAGGAGCAGTATTCAATACTAAACTAACAGAACTGTCTTTTAATGAAGCTGCTAATGCAAATGAATTAGGTGTACCCGCAAATACATACACACCAAGAAAGACGTTAGACTATGCTAACGGAGGATCTTTCCAGGATATCAACTCTTTAATTTATGGTGCTGAATATGGACACATGTTCAATCCCAAAGCACTAAGATTTATCCTAGAGGATAATATCAGCAATACATATCAAGAATTAAATCCAACAAAACACTCTCCTGTTCTCGGTTGGGCGTATGATGGACATCCTATCTATGGTCCATATGGCTTCAAAGATCCAGAAAACAAAGATCCATTTAACGAGTATAAATTACTTTCCACAAGCTATCGAAAGAAATCATCTAGAGATTCTCTTCTAGATGGATTAGCAGATCCAATTGGAAGTTATATTGAAGATTTTGAATATGTAGAGGGACTTGGAGATCTAGATGAATATAATGGTAGATTCTGTGTTACTCCAGAATATCCAAATGGAACATATGCATACTTCTGTACTATTGATGGTGTAACTGGTAGACCTAAGTTTCCATACTTTGTTGGTCCACAATTCTACGGACAAGCAGATGAAGTCAATTGGAATGGAAATGGACTCCAGAAAAACTTTACTGATGATGCAGTTAGATACAAAGGTCCATATATTTCAGTTGACAACTTAACTGTAAAGAGAAAGCAACTAACTGATATTGAGTTCTTTAATCTTGCATTAGAGGACACTACAACTATCATTACTCTTGAGACTGGTGAGTTTTTCCAGTTAGACGAAGATGGTATTGGTTACTTTGCTTACTTCCCATTAATTAAAGGAAACCAAGCAGATTCTCTGTTCGTTTCATCAACTAACAAGTATTTTTCAAAAGGTATTGATCAATACTTAATTGAAGGTGGCGGTCAAGGGTATAAGGTAAACGATCGCTTAGTGTTTGATGAAACTAACACAGGTGGTTCTGGATTGAGTGCAGTTATTTCTGGAGTTACTGGATCCACAGTTAGTAGCATTTCTTATGCCACTGATGCGGATGATGTGACTAGTGTCACTGTTTCAACTACAGATAATCACTATGTTAAGGTTGATGATACTATTACTGTTAGTGTTGGTGATAATGGATTTGAAAAAACTATCAATGTGCAAGTATACGACAATAAGTATTGGTTTGAATATTTCACATTAAATTCGGCAAAAATGCTGACTGAATGGACAACCAGCACTGCATATGATCAAGGTGACCTTGTATACAATGGTAATAATGTCTACAGAGCGGCGGCTGCTGGAACTTCTGGTGCTACGGCACCAACACATACCAGTGGATCTGTTGGTGACGGCGTAATTACTTGGAAATGGGAGAGATTGAGAACCGATGGCAATTTGTATCAAGGTGGTTGGTCTAGCATTACTGGAGGTTCCAATTATCTAGATGGAACTTACACAAATGTCCCACTTACTACAAATGGAAATGGTGTAAACGGTAAAGCAACTATCGTTGTATCTGGAGGTGCAGTTACAACTGTTACTATTACTGATTCTGGATATGGATATGAGATTGGCGATACTATTTCAGCACTTAATCTCAACCTGGGAAATAACTTAACTCCTTCTGCTGGTTCTGGATTTACTATCACTTTGACCCAAGTTGAGCAGGAAGTTGTCTTTAGATCAAATTCACCACACTTCTTATCGGTTGGAGATACAATTAGAGTTTCTGGTATCAATCCATCTGCTTTTGATAAGACGGATTATACTGTAACTAGAGTTGATAGCAACAGACGCTTCGCATGTAAGAGGAATTTCTCGACAGTAGCAACTACAATCGTTACTGCCGCTAAAGTATTTGTTAAAGAAGCAAAATATCAATTTATTCTTGGTCACAGATACAAGTTTGATGTAACTGATGCGACTCATGATGGTAAGAGACTTGCTTTCACAAAGGACGCAGACAATACAGACATTTTCAGTTATAAAAATATTTTTGCTACTGAAAATGACCCCGTAACGGGAGAGCAAGATAGCATCACTATTATTATCAAGGATCTCAGTAGTCTTTTCTATTATTATGATATCAATGGAACGGTTACAGGATCATATTTTTCAATCATCAATGATCCAATAGTAGGGACGAATACTGTTACTTCTGTAACAGATCAAACAATTGTTTACTCTGTTAACATTGAACCAGAAACTGGATATGGTTCAACGGCATCTTTAAGTTACATCACAGATTCGATTTATCCTAAGGGTGGAGTTGGTCAAATCAGTATTGGTGATCCAGGAAGAAATTATTCTTCCATCCCTGAACTTCAAGAAGCCACTAGATCTGGATTTGGTGCTACAGCAGTTTGCACCATTTCAGGATCTCTTTTATCTACTTCTATTTCAAATCAGGGATCTGGATATAATGGCAACTTCCCTCCTATTGCTGTAGTCACTATGCCAGACTTCGTAGATCTTGAAGTGTCTGGAGTTTTAGGTTCTTTTATTGCAGGAGAGATTGTAAATTCTGAGCAATCTGTCGGAAATCAAACTGCTAGAGGAAAGGTAATTTCTTGGGCACCAGATACTGCTATTTTGAGAGTTGAACCAATTCAAAACACTACAGTTGGTGCTGCGAATTCGGGATATATCATGTTTAATCCCAGCAATGCTAATAGAAACAAAGTATACTCTGCAGACTCTCAAGCATCCATCGACGCGATTACTGGAACACAAGCAACTGTTACTTCGGTTGTACCAACGTCAGGACCTAGTGCAGGATCACTGGAAAGTTTGACTATTACTGGCACAGGATCCAATTATAGAAAGGCACCAGAAGTAATTTTAGGGGATCCTTACTATGGAGCAGTAAGTACAGTAAGTATTACATCTCAGAACACATCTGCTAACTTCACTGCAGGAACTTATACGGGAGTTGTTCAAAAGGGTGTTGCTCCAGTTGGAGGAACTGGTGTTGAGTTCACAGTTATCATTGACGCTGTAACTCAGGATGTATCTAGTGTTACTGTTACTGATGGTGGCGGTACATATGCATTAGGAGATGTAATTACTATCTCTGGTGCTCAGATTACTGGTGGTGCTGATGTTACCGATGACTTTACTGTTACAGTTGCAACACTGAGTCATGCAAATCCAGCAATTATCGCAACAAAAATCAATGCGTCTATCGACTCTGTTACCGTAACTAATAGTGGTTCTGGATATCTTTCTTCTCCAGACGTAAATGTCAGTGGAGGTAATGGAATTAATGCAATCTTAAATGCACAATTAGTAAATGAGGGTGTAGTTAGTATTGATATTGAAAATGGTGGGTCTCAATTTGAGACTGCTCCTGTGATTAACATTGAACAAAAAACTGGTTCTGGGTGCTCACTTCTTCTTAAATCCAGTGACCTTGGTCAGATTGTAAAAATTGGTGGTGATAACATCACTTACAATTATAGTCATGATAGAACTCTAAAACCAGAACTGAATACCACTTATAATTTACAATTGATTAGAACCCAAATTATTGATTACATCGATGTAATTGATGGTGGTTTCTCTTTTGTTGCTTCACCTGAAATTGTTCTGGAAGGTGGAAGTGGAACTTCTTTTGCACTTAATCCTGTAGTTCAAAATGAAGTTATCCAAGAAATTTTAGTTTCAAATCCAGGAAGAGGTTTCTTATCGGCTCCTGTTGTCAAAGCAAAACTGAGTCACTCTTTTGTTGCTTTGAGTTCCAACAGCACCATTAACTTCCCATATGACGCTAAGTTACCAACAGGAACCCAGGTAACACTGAGAGAGGTTTTTGGAACTCTACCACAACCACTAAACACCAATACTGTGTACTATGCTATTGAAGATACTATTGCTAATGGATTGGCAAATAATCAAATTAGATTAGCAACTTCTCTTGCAAATGCTAATGCTGGTACATTCATTTCATTTACAACTCCACCAACTTTAGGTAACAACGGTCTTGCCACATTCGTTCTCGATACAACAGATTTGGGAACAAATATTAAAGCATACATGAAACCAGCTACTTTTGCTGTAGGTGAACAACTCTATCAAGGTGCCTCTATTTCTTCTTTCACGGCAAGAGGTATTGTTAAAAACTGGGACTCCAAAGGAAGAGTAGTAAGTGTCGAAATCCTTGAGGGTGAGTTTAAAGAAGGTGAACCAGTATTCGGTTCGGAAACTGCGGCATTTGGTCAGATTCATGCATTTGATAGGGCAGACGCTACATTTGAAGTATCTCCAATTAGTATTTCTGGAAATAAGTGGGAGAAGACAACAGGATTCCTGGATCTTAACGAACAAAGATTATATGATAGTGATAGATTCCAAGAATTCTCATATGAAATTTCTTCTTCTGTAAATATTATCGATTGGAAGAATCCTGTCAAATTTGCTTCACATCCAGCTGGATTTAAGGTATTTGGATCTCAACTTATTGAGACACAAGTATTCAAAGACTTTAGACCAATGCCAACTAGAGATTACGTCACAAACGATCTCTATAATTGGTGGGTTCCTGGTATCCCACCAAACAGCTTGGTTTCAGTAAATGGTAGAACTATCTTTACTCCAAAACCATCTGCAGAAAATATTGGAAAACTTTCTACAATTTCTAATTTTGCATTAGGTAAACCAGACTACACCGCATTGGTTCCAACAGAAGTTCTCTTGTTTGGAAGACAACTATTAGATATTCAAAAAATTCTAACTTGTGTAACTTACAAGGTAGATACCTTAATGAGTAGGGCAATATCTTTCGATGGATCTTCCAGTAGTGATGTTAGTGTTGCTAACAATCAATTGACACTCAATAATCATGGTTTTATTGCAAATCAAAGAGTTGTATATGGTGCAGGTGGGGATAGATTCCAAGATGCCAGAGATTTAGTTGTTGCAAACATCGATTATATCACTGAAGAAGTTATTGGATACCTTGAAGCAACATATCCAAGTCTTACTGACGGAACCAAACCTGATTATGATAGATCTGTTTGTGCTAGAGACACCAGACTGGTAATCGCCGCATGGGCAAATGATCTTCGCTATGGTGGAAATGCATTTACCGTTGCTGCCGCTGAGTCCTATATTGGAGAAACTGTATTAGTTGCTGATAGATATGGTGACGCTAGAAATCTCCTGAGAGCAAACAAAGAGTTGATTGCTGAAGAAGCAGTTGGAAGAATGCTTGATGATCCCATTGTAGGTATTCCAGCTGGATTCCCAGGTGTACCAGGAGGAAATCAAAACTGCATTGATGACGTTATTGATGTTATTGAGGTTATTGCATATAACACTGCTTATGGTGGTAATAGTGAAGTCTATGATGCCGCAAATCTGTACATCAACGGAGCGCATGTATTAGGTGAAGAAGATCAAACCAGAAAAGCATTCCAAATTGCACTTGAACTATGTGAAGATGTAATTCAGAACTATCCAATTACTACAAATTATAGTTCTAGAACTCAGGTCATTGATAATAGTATTTCTATTGATCCAATTGGATTTGTCGCTGATAGAAATGGTGATGCTTATAACTTACTGCAGTCAAATAAGAACTTTATTGCAAATGAAGCAGTTGAGCAATATTTAATTGCAAATCCATCGTTTACCATCCCAACAGGTAATCAGAACTGTATTGATGATGTTATTGATGTTATCAATGAGGTTTCTAAGAATGTTGGATATGGTGGTAATGACTATACCTATGATGCTGCAAGTTACTATGTTGGAACTTCTCATATTGATGGTGAAGAAACTGAAACAGAAGCAATCATGAATCTCGCAAGAGATATGTGTAAGCAAGCAATTAATAATGAAACTATTACTGTTCAAGGATCTCATGGTTTAACTCAAACCAAAGATCTGACTATTACAGTTGATAATGGAGGATGTGCTGCAATCAAGTCCACAATTGATACTCTGTTTGCGATTGTAACCACTGCAGTCTCTACAGACAGCATGGCACATGCAACTAGAACTGCTGGTGGTGGGTATATTAACTCTTGCCAGAATGTCGTGTCTTCTATGACGACTTTGTTTAATATTCTTCTGCAAGCAGTTGGTACCACAGGATCTCCAGGAAATCTGACTGGAATTACTAGAACTTCTCCAACAAACGCAATCTTGCATATTGGTGGAGAAGAAGCAGAAACTATTGCTGCATACAATAAGGCAAGAGATCTTGCTTTACTTGCTATTACTAATTCCTTGCCAACTGGAACTTATACTACTATCCCTCCAGTCAAAGATTTCACTATTACTGTTGATTCTGGAAATTGTGCAAATGTACAGAGTACAATTACTACTTTGGCACAGATTTTAACTGAAGCGATTGATAATCCAGGAACACTCCCAGATACCGATGTTGGATTCTATCCAAATCCAAGAACGGGAGATCCTATTGGTGGATTGACTTCTGGGTCTGCTTATTATATTGATTATGTTGATGCCAATACTATCAGACTTTTAGATGCTCCAAATGGAAGCGTTGTTAATTTCAGCGCACTTGGAACAGGACCAGCACACTCTATTAGTTTAACGGTTGATGGTATTAACACCTCTTACAAAATAAGAGTTAATACAACTGATATTTCAACCAAGATTGGAAAAACAGCAGAAAAGAGTCAACTTCTTGTTTCTATTAATGGAATTATTCAAAATCCCGCAGGATTCAGTTTTACAAATGATATCCTCACTTTCACTGAAGCACCATTAGAAGATTCAGAAGTATTAGTAATGTACTTTGATAGAGCACAATACAATAATGATTTTGTTCTTGATACTTTTGGCGATGCCATTAAAGACTTCAATACAACTGTCGGGTTGATTGAAGGTGCTGGATATACTGATGGTGTATACAATGCAGAACCACTTATTAATAAGAGGGGTAGTGGAACTGGAGCAACTGCAAATATCTCCGTTGTGGGTGGAGAAGTTGTTTCCATTAGTATTGTTAATGGTGGATCTGGATATACTAATAACGATATCGTCAGTGCAACTTTAGCAGGAACTCCAACCCAGGAATTCCAAGTAGAAGTGAATGATGTTACATTTGATGCAGCACAGACTACGTTTACCGCTCAAGTTGGTGGATCTCCATATTCGCTACCTGCTTCCGATAACTTCTTACTTTTCTTGAATAGCACTCTACAGGTCAAAGGATCTACAGAGTCCTACACTTATACAGGAAGCAGTATCACCTTCAATGAAGCTCCTCTTGGAAATATGGACTTCTATTGCTTCTACTTCGGTAAATTGAATTTACTTGATGATATTTCTGCATTCTGCGATGGAAGACAGAAAACTTTTATCATTAAAGAAAATGCAAGTCCATTCTCTATTGAATCGGACGATCCCACGATTGATGCATCTGGAAATCTGATTATTTTCATCAATGGCATATATCAAGAACCTGGAGTCGCATACAGTCTTAATGGATCTCAACTTGAGTTTTCGGAAGCGCCAAGATCTGGATCTGTTGTTACTCTTTATGCTTATCTTGGATCTGACGATGACGTTCTCATTGAGAATACTTTCAACTCTTTAGATCCTGGTGATCTTGTTCAAGTAGCAAGCGAGGGAGACAATAGACTTCTTGCTTCTGTAAGTAGTTCTACAACTATCGATACTTATGAATATGTTGGATTGCGTCCAAATATAGCTACATTTACTCCTCTTGTTCAGGGTGGAAACGTAGTTTCCGTAACTATTACTGATCCTGGATCTAATTATGAAAATCCACCAGTTTTGGTATTTACAGGTGGAGGTGGTGAAGGTGCATTTGCAGAAACTACTATCGACAGTTCTGGTTCTGTAAATTCTGTTATCAATCTCCTTCCAGGTAGAGGGTATACTTCTACTCCAGTGATTAATGCATGTCATCCAGTCGAAATTGAAAGAGCACAGAGAGACAGAGTTGTTTCTAATAGTAATGCTCTTGGTAACACATATCTTTCCGCTTCTATTAGTGCCACTGCTACTACGATTACAGCAGAAAACGTTTATTGGAATACATCTCAAAGAATTGGATTCCCAGATGATGGAGAGATTCTGATTAAGGTTTGGGATGGTTCTGCATGGACCGTAGAGAGAATTCAATATGGATCTAGAGATTTAGCTGCAAATACTTTTACAGTAGCAACTAACGGTAGAGGATATAGAGGAACTGGTCCTTCGCTTGGTGTTGGTTTAGCTAATACAATTGTAACGGGATCATATAGTTCTTCTGGAACTGCATGTACCGTCACTACATCTGGTAGTCATAATTTATCCACAGGAGATCTCATTTATCTCAAGCATACCAGTGGAACTGGATTTGATGGAGAATATAAAGTTACAGTAACTAACGTCACCACGTTTACTGTCGAATATCCGTTTGCTAGAACTGCAACTGGAAACGTTTCTCTCCTCCCACAGATCCGTCTGAGTTCCTTATAAATAACTAGAAAGCTCAATTGGCATGGCATTAGTCACTGATAAATTTAGAATTTACGCTGCCGAAAGTTTCAGAGACACTCTGCTGAATACAAACAGAGTGTATATGTTCATCGGTCGTGCAAAATCATGGGGAACTCCAGATTCTCCACCTGCCAACGAGCCGATTGATAGTTTTGAATATCATAGAGACTCATATAGAGACTCTGTGGCATTTAAGAGGATTGATATTGCAGACACCGCTCTAGTAATACCTAGGATTGATTGGATCAATCCAACGAATACTACAGGGGGAACTGGTAAAGTATATTCCATGTACAAACCAGATTATTCTTCTGCTAAGACTGCATCTAACGGTTCCTCTAGATTATTTGATTCAAACTATTATGTAATGAATAGTGAGTTCAATGTATACAAGTGTCTATACAATGGACAGTCTCCAGATTATCCAAGAGGTCGTCCCTCCTTGGTAGAACCAACAGGTACATCTACTACTGTTATTGAAACTGGTGACAGTCCTGGTAATTATTCGTATAGATGGAAGTATATGTACACCATCGATGCAGATAATATTTTGAAATTTGTCACAACAGATTTTATTCCAGTTTTGACAAATACTTTGGTTCAGTCTGCTGCTAATGAAGGATCTGTTGATACCATTGTTATTGAAAATGCTGGTACTGGATATAACAACGGTACATATACCAATGTTCCTGTTCGTGGCGATTGGCAAATTAATGGTGGATCTCAAGCATTCTGTACAATTACAATTGCATCTGGTTCTATCACCTCGGTTATTATGACTTCTGCTGGTTCTGGATATACATTCGGAACTGTTGATGTTGCACTTATCCCAAATATTGGAAGTGGAACTTCTGCATCTTTGGATATAGTTATTCCACCTAACGGTGGGCATGGTGATGATGTTGCAAGGGAATTGGGTTCATATCGCCTAATGTTCTCGACCAAATTAGAAACTACAAATGCTTTTGTAGATTTTCCAAATGATTTGACTTATAGAAGAGTTGGTCTGGTGTTGAATCCATTTGATTACAATACAACCAGCGTTTCTACCCAAAATACAAGATCCGCTGTTAGAGCAATGATCTTCCCTCAGTCTGGTGCGGGTTCTCCAAGTGGAAACTTTGCTCCAGGTGAGACAATTACACAAGCATCTACAAATGCGAAAGGATTTGTTGTTTCATACAATACGACAACTAAAGTATTGAAGTATGTTCAAGATTCTGTAGATGGTGTATATCAAGGAAATGTAATTGAATTTTCTGGATCTAATGAAGTCACTTCAAGTTCAAACGTTTCTGCAACTCCAGATAGTACGTTTGGATCTTCAAGTGTTCCAGTATCACAGATCACCATTGGTGTTTCTGTTTATGAACTAGGTCTCTCTTTTGTTGGTGGTTATGCTAACCAAGAAATCGAAATTAACTCTGGAGAAGTCCTCTACATAGATAATAGGAGTCCGATCACAAGATCGGCAGATCAAAATGAAGAGCTCAAAGTAGTAATAGAATTCTAAATGGCACAGAATACCAACCTGAACATCGCCCCTTATTTTGACGAC
>MDTE01090044.1_pt1 | contig 17391 bp, 15 predicted proteins | sample 811231 | NCBI WGS metagenome assembly MDTE01 (sample SAMN05326651, study PRJNA326480) | marine metagenome | isolation source: seawater | place: Indian Ocean: Red Sea | collected 2010
CAAAAATAGGATTTAAATATCGCGGGGTGGAGCAGCCTGGTAGCTCGCAAGGCTCATAACCTTGAGGTCGGCGGTTCAAATCCGTCCCCCGCAACCAATCTACAAATGAAATTTTGATTTTTTTGTATCATATAAAAAACCTTTAACTGTATCAGTTGTGAGTTTTTTAAACGACTTACCAAACTTTTCAATTTTCTCTATTATTTTTGGAGGTATTGTAATTATATGACATCCTATTTGATTTGACTGAATGTAATTATAAGGCTCTCTAGTGCTTGCCCATAATATCTCAACGTTTTTAAAATTTTTTGAAATTTTTAAGCTTTCTTTAAATTGAGGCATAGGATCTTTGCCACAATCAGCCATTCTTCCTGCGAATATTGAAATGATTACTTTTGTTGTTTTATTAACATTCTTAAGAATTTGTCTTGTTTGCTTAGCTGTATAAACTGCAGTTATATTCAATTTAATTTTATCTTTGTTAAGTTTCTTTATTACATTTCCCATAAACATTCCTTTAGAGTTAGTAACAGGAACTTTTACATAAACATTTTTTCCCCAAGTGCTAATTATTTTTCCTTGATTAATCATATTTTTTTCATCGTCACCAAAAACCTCTAATGAAACTGGTTTTTTCGTTATTTTAAGAATTTTTTTTGCATATATTGTATAATTCTTCGCTCCTGCATTTCTCATTAAACTAGGATTGGTAGTAAAACCTTTTACAATTTTTTTTTTATTAAATTTCTTTATTAGATTTATGTCGGCTATGTCACAAAAAATTTTAGTCAAGTTATAAACTCTTAACAATTTCCTCAGTCATTTTTTTTGCATCTGCAAATAACATTAGTGTATTATCTCTATAAAAAAGGTCATTGTCTATTCCAGCATATCCAGGAGACAAACTTCTCTTCACAAATAAAACTGATTTACTTTTTTCAACATCCAAGATGGGCATACCATAGATAGGGCTCTGAGGATCTGATTTTGCTACTGGGTTAGTAACATCATTTGCTCCAATAACATAAGCGACATCACAATTTGCAAAATCATTATTTATTTCCTCTAATTCAAAAACTTCATCGTAAGGTACATTTGCTTCGGCTAGCAAAACGTTCATGTGTCCTGGCATTCTGCCAGCCACAGGATGTATCGCATAAGAAACCTTTACTCCATTTTTTTTCAGAGCATCTACCATTTCTCTTAAAGCATGCTGAGCTTGAGCAACAGCCATTCCATAACCTGGCACAATTATAACTGATGAAGCATTTTTCATTAAAAAGGCTGCGTCATCAGCATTTCCATTTTTGACTGGCTTTTGCTCCTTACTGTCGGATATTTTTAACTGATCAGTTGCACCCCATCCTCCCAAAATAACGTTAAAGAAGGATCTGTTCATACCTTTGCACATTATATAAGAGAGAATTGCGCCAGATGAACCGACTAATGCACCTGTAATAATCAAAGCTGTATTTTCTAAAGTAAAACCTATCCCTGCTGCTGCCCAACCTGAGTAAGAATTTAACATAGATATTACAACTGGCATATCTGCACCACCAATTGGAATAATCAGTAAAACACCAACTATAAATGAAATGATTACTATTGTCCAAAAAACATTTGATATCTGTGTTCTACACAAATAATAAATTAAAATTAAGATTGATAATCCCAATAATAAATTAATTAAATGTTGACCTTTAAATGTAATCGGTGCACCAGACATTATGCCTCTAAGTTTTAAAAAGGCAATTATAGAACCTGAGAAAGTAATAGCTCCAATTGCAGCTCCAAGAGACATTTCAATCAAACTTGCGAGTTTAATATTACCAACAACTCCTAAATTAAACGCATCAGGTTTTAAGAATGCTGATATTGCAACAAATACTGCTGCTAAACCGACAAGGCTGTGAAAACCAGCTACCAATTCTGGCATAGCTGTCATAGGAATTTTATATGCGATAAAAGCTCCTACAACTCCACCTATTAAGAGAAATATCAAAACATATATCATTCCAGTTCCAAAATTTCCGACAGTCAAAAAGGTGACCACTATAGCAATTGTCATGCCAGCTATACCAAAATAATTCCCTTGTCTTGATGTTTCTGGAGAAGAAAGACCTCTAAGAGCTAAAATAAAAAGTATTCCAGAGATAAGATAAAATAATGCTGAAATATTAGCAGACATAATTATTTTTTCTTTTTTTTGTACATTTGAAGCATTCTTTGAGTTACTAGAAATCCCCCAAAGATATTAACAGCTGCTAATATTATTGCCAAAAAACCAAATATGTTTGAGCTAACAAAAATATTTTCAGAAGAGCCTGACAAAGCTGCAATGATAGCACCAACAATAATTACTGAGGAAATTGCATTTGTCACTGACATCAATGGTGTATGTAGAGAAGGTGTAACACTCCACACAACATAGTAGCCAACAAAAATTGACAAAATAAATATGCTAAGTCTAAATATAAAAGGATCTATTTCCATTATTTTACCATTGTTTTTTCTATTATTTCATCATCCATGTTTATATTAAAGCTCTTATTCTCTTTATCAAACAAGTTATTTACGAAATTAAACACATTTTTTGCATAAAGATTAGATGCTGAAATAGGTAATTTATTTAAAATATTTGTTTCACCCATTATTTTAACTCCATTTACTTCTATAATTTCGTCAGCTTTTGTTAATTCAGAATTTCCACCTTGTGATGCTGCTAAATCATAAATAACTGAGCCATTAGACATAACATCAATCATATCTTTTTTAATAATAATTGGTGCATTTTTTCCTGGTATTAAAGCTGTACATATTACTATATCAATTTTTTTTAAAGTCTCTTTTAGTAAATTTTCTTGTTTCTTTTTAAATTCATCAGACGTTTCTTTTGCATATCCGCCTTCTGTCTCTAAATTTTCAGAACCTTCAACTGTTAAAAATTTTCCTCCTAAACTTTCTACCTGCTCTTTAGACGCCATTCTTACATCAGTTGCAAAAACTATAGCACCCATTCTTTTTGCAGTTGCAATCGCTTGTAAACCCGCGACCCCAGCACCAACAACTAAAACTTTTGCTGCAGAAATAGTTCCTGCCGCCGTCATCATCATTGGTATTGCTCTTTGAAAATATGCAAAGGAATCTACAACTGCTTTATATCCAGCTAAATTTGCTTGTGATGACAATATATCCATTGATTGAGCTCTTGTTATTCTAGGAAGAAGTTCAAGCGAAAAACAATTAATATTTTTTAATATTAATTCTTTTAGCTTATTTTGATTTTTATAAGGATTTAAAACACCAATTAAAATTTGGTTTTTTTTAAGTTTATTTAAATTCTTTTCATTAGGAATATTCATTTGCAAAATTGCATCGGATTCTGAAATTATTTCTTCAATGGAAAGCATTTTTGCTCCCTCATTTTCATAAGTGCTATCGCTTATCCCTAAATGCAAAGCATAATTTTTACTTAAATATACATTCAAACCAAGTGATATGTATTTTTTGACTAAATCAGGAGTGATTGCAACTCGTTGTTCAAAATTTAAATTCTCAGATATGGATCCAATAATCATTCTATAAAAGAAATATTGCCATTAGTATAAGGATTAATACAATAGCCACAGAACCCCATAAAACAAACTTAGTGAAGTTATTCCAAGTGTTTTTATGACTCTCGTTATCCATTTATTATTTTTGTCTAGCTTTAAATTTAGGATTTTTTTTATTAATAATATAAACCCGTCCTCTGCGTCTTACTAATTTTGAGTTTAAATCTCTTTTTTTTAATGATTTTAAAGAACTTGCTATTTTCATAATTTTAGATTTTAGCCTGGCAATGTCCTACTCTTCCATGTCTTAAGACAAAGTACCATCGGCGCTGAAAGGCTTGACTTCCGAGTTCGGAATGGGATCGGGTATTACCCTTTCGCAATAATCACCAGGCAGCAGTTTTATATTACATTTTTGTTTTTTTACAAGAGCATTAAGATGCTTATTTAATGAGCAATAACTTGATTATTTAACTTTTATCCAAAAGTCTCGTAATCCGCTCAAAGAAAATTGTTCTTGGTATATTAATCATTGAAAACTTCGGTTTAATTACCTTTACTAGCTTAAACTTATCGATATCAGAGATTATTTCTGAAGGATTTGTAAAATTAAAATTTAATAATTCAAGTATTTTTCTTTTGTACTTTCCTAACTGATTTTGATCCAAAATTTTTTTGAATGATAAAACCTCAACATTTTTTAAATTTGTAATTTTTTTAAACAATTCATAATAAAAATAAACAATCCGACTGTATGTTTTGATACTCGGTATAAAAGTTGATATTAAAATTAATTTTTTAGTTTTTTTCGATAATCTTTCCACCATTTTATAATAATCGACAACATAACTATCTAATTCTGAAATGTTTATGTATAAAATTTTACGATCAAAACCGGATAAAACTATTATGTCGTAAAATTCTTTAAAAGTTATTTCCGATAATTTTCTAAAATTTACATAGCTGATTTTTTCATTTTCATATTTTTTTGAAAAAACTTCCTTAATGCTATAACTTGAACCAATTATTAAAATTTTTAACATATAGAAAAATATATATGAAAAATGTCAATCATACTATTTTAGGTGGAGGTCTAAGTTCACTTATTAATGACCAACTAATTAAAAATGCAGTTATTTTATGTGATTTTAAAAAAAAAATCGAGAAATCTAATAAGTTTTATGAACAAAATGGATTGGGGGGCAATACTCTTATTTGGGGAGGATATTTTAATTTTAATCGTTTTAAAAAATTAAAAAAAAATAGAAAATTTAATTTATTTTTTAACAATACAAAACTGTTTAAAATAAATAGACTGTCTAAAATCGAAAGTGATACTTTCTATTTATCAGAAAAAAATTTAAAAATTTTTAGAGTGCATAGAAGTAAATTTAATAATCCAATTATTAAGGATAAGATAAAGAGAATTGAGATTGACAAAAAATTTATAAAATTAACTGGTAATGAAATTTATAAAACAAAAAAACTAAGTTTGTGCATTGGTAATTATGGTCTATTAAAACTATTATATAAATCAAATATAATTAAAGAAAATGATATTATAAGCTTTCAAGATGGTGAGTGTTCTTACTCATTCAGATTTTTTTTAAATCGAAAAGAAAATTATTATATACCAATGAGAATATCAGATATATTAACAAAACTTATTTTTAAAAAAGTACATACATATAAATTAATTAAAGGTAAAACTTTGATTTACCAAAAATTTTCAAAGAAGACGAAAAAATATAAATTTAAATTACATGATATTTTTAGAAATAAATCTTTCGGAATGCGTTTTTTTTTAAGCAATCACATAGCAGATCTTAGGATTAACAATATAAGAATAAACGCTTTTTTAAAAAAAAAAACAAGTAGAATTAAAACATATAATAGTGGAATATTGAAGAATTATATAGCAGGACCAATTTCTCAAGATCTCATCTACGAAATATTGAATAATTAAAATTTTCTCATTGCCGTATATAAAAATTGTTTAATAAATGTTATTACAATTTTATATCCTAGCTTTGATTTTCCATGTAATCTTTTTTTAAATTCAATCTGAAAATCTTTTATTTTAATATCTTGCTTTCCATTATAAATTATGTCGAACATTATTTTGTAGCCGTTATTGAAAAAATTATTTTTGAAATTTTGAACCAGTGATTTATTACAAATAAAGAAACCAGACAATGGATCCGAAGTTTTCTTTTTTAATATAAAATTAATTATAAAAATAAACAAAAGTGAGAATAAAGATCTTAGAATTCCCAAATTCCCAGAAATTTTTTTTTTTTTAAATCTACTACCAATAACTATGTCATAATTGTTCAGTATTAATTTTTTAAACATTTTATCAACAATTGAAATGTTATGTTGTAAATCACAGTCTATGACCATTACATAATTAAACTTAGCCTTGTTAATTCCCATTAAAACAGATTTGGATAAATCTCTTGAAAGGTTTTTTCTATTTATCAATTTTATTTTTTTATTTAAAAAATTTTTAATAACTTTTTTTGTATTGTCAGATGAATTATCATCAACAAAAATTATTTCTTTCCGAACTTTAACTTTGTTTAATTCTCTTATAATTAATGGAATATTTTTTTCTTCGTTTAAAGTTGGTATTACTACAGATAACATAATATTTTTTATATTTATTTTATTATTATCACTTTATAGAGTAATTTTTGTTATAAATTAAAAATGAAAAAAGTAGCTTTAATAACAGGAATATTTGGTCAAGATGGTGCATACCTAGCAGAATTTTTATTAACGAAAAATTACATAGTTATTGGTGCATCTAAAAAAATAAATAATAAAAAAAAATGGAGATTAAAAAAATTAAATATTCATAAAAAATTAATATATGAAAAATTAGATATTTGTAAAATAGAAGAAATAAAGAAAATATTAAAAAAATATAAAATAAATGAAATATACAACCTCGCGGCTCAATCGTATGTAAGCAAATCTTTTTATACTCCACTTCAGACTGCAAATGTAAATGCTTTAGGTGTTATAAAAATTTTAGAATGTATAAGAATAATAAATCCAAAAATTAAATTTTACCAAGCCTCTTCATCTGAAATATTTGGTAATACCACAAATGAAATAAAAGAAAGAACTGCAAATTTTAATCCCCAAAGCCCGTATGCTATTAGTAAATTATTTGGTCATAATATAACTATTAGTTATAGAAATTCTTATAATCTATTTGCAATTTCAGGAATACTTTTTAATCACGACTCACCACTAAGAAGTTCAGATTTTGTAACAAAAAAAATTATAGTTGGGCTAATTAAAATCATAAAAAAAAAAAGTAAATCAATTGAGTTGGGCAATATTAATGCAAAAAGAGACTGGGGATATGCTAGAGAATTTATTCCGAAAATATGGAAAATGATGCAGCAAAAAAAGCCTCAGGATTTTGTGATGGCAACAGGAAAGAGCTACTCAATAAGAGATTTTATAAATATTGCAACTTCAATTTTAAAAATTAATACACAATGGATTGGAAAAGGAGTAAATGAAAAATTAATTAACAAAAAAAATAAAGAAGTAATTATTCGGATAAACAAAAATCTTTTTCGTCCTGCTGAAATAAATTATTCAAAAGGCTCTATTAATAAAACATCAAAATATTTAAGGTGGAAACCAAAAACAATGTTAAAACAACTTGTAAAATTAATGATAGAGGATGAGTTGAAAAATTATAATTGAAATTTTTTTTAAAACTCAAGTTTTAATTTCAACGAATACCATATTTAAATAAAACTATTAATGCTTTAATCCCGTCAATAAATTTAATTTTTTTTCCTTCTTTATAAGATCTTCCTTTATATTTTATTGGTATCTCGATTATTTCTTCTTTAAGTTTAGAAATTTTTGAGGTTATCTCTGGACAAAATGAAAAATCATTTTCAACTAAAATTACCTTGTCGAAAACTTCTCTCCTAAATACTTTATAGCAAGTATGTGCATCGGTTAACTTTTGATTGTTAAGGAAATTAGAAATAATAGTTAAAACGTGATTAAAAAATATTCTTAATATTGAAGTAAAACGTTTATTTACATATCTATTTTTACCCAGCACTCGAGAACCATAAACTACATTAGTTTTTTTTTTTATAATTGGTTTGATCAAATCTAAGTAGTCATCTGGACTGTACTCTAAGTCAGCATCTTGAATTAAAACTATATCTCCATTTATATGCTTCTTGGCAGTTTTTATACAAGCTCCTTTCCCTTTATTAATCGTATGTTCAATAATTGTAAAATCGCTTTTAAAATTAAAACTTTTTATTTTATTAAGTGAGTCATCTGTCGACTTATCATCCACTAACAATATTTGCTTTTTAATACTATCTTGCTTCTCAATTAAATTAAGCAAATTTAGAATTGTGTTTTTTTCGTTAAATACTGGTATAATTATAGTTAATTTCATTTTTATATGTCTTTATTTATAATTAACATATTAGTCACTAATATAACTTATATATTAACAGGTAAGTTATTTCTAAAAAAAATAAATTATAATAATCAAATTAATTCTATTGAATCAGGAATTATTGGAATAATTATTATATCTTTTCTAGCATTATCAATAAATTTTTTTTTTTCATTAAATGAATATATAAATTTTTTTGTAACTATTATTATTATTTTTTTAAGTATTATAAATAAAATACATTTTAAAAAAATTGATGTAATTTTTTATATAATAATATTTATAATTACATTATCTTTATTACTTTTTACGAATGAATATCGTCCTGATGCTGGGCTATATCATCTTCCGTATACCCAAATCTTAAACGAAAATAAAATACTAATTGGTATTTCTAATCTTCATTTTAGATTTGGGCATATTTCAATTATCCAATACCTCTCAGCATTTAATATTAATTTTTTAACAGGTAGAGAAGGTATCATTATACCTTTGGCATCTATAACTTCTTTTGTTTATTTATATTTTATTTATGACTTATATAAATTAGTAAAAAGAAAAGAGAATATTAGTATAGGAAAACTATTTTCATTAATAATTGTTTTATATATTTCATACAAAATTAATAGATATGGTGAATATGGAAATGATGCTCCTGCTCATTTAATGCTATTTTTTGTTGTTTCTTATTTTTTATACAATTCTAATACAGGATATAAGTCATTCTATTTATTAACGTTGATTTCAACATTTATATTTGCAAATAAAGTATTTCTTGGCTTATGTTTTATACTGCCTCTTTACTTATTGATAAAAAGGAAAAGTTTTTTTTTAAAAATTTTTATAAGTGTTCCATCTATTTTTTTTGCACTTTGGTTTATCAAAAATATTTTAATAACAGGATGTTTATTATATCCAATTAAAAATTCGTGTTTAAAAAATTTGGAATGGACCGATATAAATCGCACTGAAATAGTGCAAGTAGAGAGTGAGGCTTGGTCAAAAGCTTGGCCAGAAAATAAAAATAAAAATTTAAGTCACAAAGAGTTTATAAAAAATTTTAATTGGATTGATGCGTGGTCAGATAAACACTTAAAATATATTCTTAAAGTTGTTGGCCCATATATTTTTGTATTAGTAATGATTTTTTTGTATATGGGGTTTAGTTCAAAGAATAAGAAAGGAGAACGTTTAAATATTAATAATTATAAAGAAAAAAAAATTTTGTATTTTTTTTCCTCAATTGGTTTAATTTTATTTTTTCTAAAATTTCCGATATATAGATATGGCTATTCATATATAATCATATTTTTATTTTTAATTTTTTTAAGTTTATTTAAAAGTTTAGATAAAAATAAAATTATAAAATGCTCTAAGTTTGTTATAATATTTAGTATTATAACAATGTCAGGGAAACAAATTACAAGAATAAGTGAAAACTATAACAAAAGAAATTTTTTTCCTGATCATGTATTTATAAATAGTAGTAATTTTGATAGAAAATATGACAAGCGATATTTATCAGAAAACTTCTCTTTATATTATAGCAGTGAGGAGTGTTTTTATGGTTTGGCCCCATGCACAAATTATAGAACTGATTTTGAAAAAATAAAATACAATACTAAATATAAGTATATTATCTTATATAAAGATTAAATTATGAAAATTTCAATAATTGTCCCATGTTTTAATGAAGAGCGGTATATAATTGATACACTTAAAAGAGTTTGTGAACAAAAAAAAAATTATGATTTACAAATCATCGTCAGTGATGATGGTTCAACAGATAATTCGGCTGATTTACTAAATAAAAATTCTGATCTGTATGATAAATTAATTATTTCAGAAACAAATAAAGGTAAAGGAAATGCTATTAGAAATGCTATCCCATACATCGAAGGAGAAGTAACTTTAATACAAGATGCAGATTTAGAATATGATCCAAAAGATTATTCGATTATTTTTAATCCTTTTTTAGAAGATGGAGCTGATGTAGTTTATGGAACAAGGTTTGGTAGTGGTAAAAAAGTAAGAATATTTTATTATATCAATAGAGTTGCCAATTTTATTATAACAAATCTGGTAAATACTTTGACCAACATAAATTTTACAGATGTTGAAACTGGTTACAAGGCTATAAAATCTAAGTATTTAAAAAATTTAAATTTAATAGAAAATTCATTTACAATTGAGATTGAAATTACAATGAAGATTTCAAAAATTAAACCTTTAAAAATTTTTGAAGTAGGTATTTCTTATTCTGGAAGAACTTATGAAGAAGGAAAAAAAATTAAAATGATCGATGGAATTAAAGCAATCTTGGCAATTTTTAAATACAGATTTTTATCTTGATTTTATTATAAAAAGTAATTTATTAAATTAACGATAAAATAAATGTCTAGAGATAAATTTTATGAAATCTGTGTCCAAAAAAATATAGTAGATACAAGTGCTAAAATTCTTGTTCTAGGTGCAGGCATTAAAGATGAGAGTATATTTAAAAAACTAAACTTTAAAAATGTAACATACAGTAATTACAATTCATCAGGACAAAATGACAAATATATAAATAATATTCTGTTGCAAGATATCAAACTTGAAGATGAGAGTTATGATTATTGTGTTGCTCATGCATGTATTCATCATAGTTCAAAACCCCATAATTCTATTTTAGAAATGTATAGAGTAGCCAAAAAAGGAATATTGGTAATAGAAGCAAATGACTGTTTAACAACAAGAATAGCGTGCAGACTCAATTATGCTGAAGAATTTGAAAAAACTGCCGTAATAAATAACAATTTATCTGGAGGTGTAGATAATAGTGATATACCTAATTTTGTTTATCGTTGGACAGAAAGAGAGGTTTATAAACTAATTTCATCCTACAGACCACAAATTAAACATAAAATAAAATTTTATTATGGAAATGATGTGAAATTCTTCAGAAACTTTTTTCTAAAGTTTCTTTTTATGATTTTTTTCAAAGTATTTAAAAAACAACAAAATCTATTTGCTTTTTATATTGATAAAGTTAATTAATAATTTTAAACTTTAAATACCCATATTTAGTTTCTTCAATAAAAAAATCTGTTTTCTCATTTATTATACAAAAGTATTTTATATCATAACAGAAGCCATTGTTGTTTTGATTTCTTACAATTATATAATTATTATCTAATATGAATTTTTGGAAATTTTCATAATTATAATTTCTAATAAAAATATTTTTCTCAAAAAATAATTCTAAATTTTGTATATTTTTCAAGATAAGAGAAAAAATAATTATAATAAAAAGATATTTAAAATAATTTATTAATTTAGAAGAGCTTATATTTAAAATAACTGAAAGCATAAAAATTGGTATCGTTATAAATAATCCAAGTCCAAATCTTATGTCGGGAGCTTGTAGCCAAAGTATTATGGTAAATAATAAAACCAATAAAAGGATGGCATATTTTTTTATATCTTTATGTGTTTTAAAAAAAAAAGGTATGAGTAATAAAATTGTTAAAACAAATGAAATTTGTATCAGCGATGTTGTAAAAAAATAATTTTTTAACCAAGGCAAGAACCATTGAAAAGTATTAATAGAAAAATCTAAATCCATAAAATTTTTTTGATCAGGTGCTGTTCTTGCAAAAGATTTAACAATATTGCTATATAATTCAATTTTTTCTAAAGAAGTATAATTATTAAAACTTAAACAAGTAAATTTAACTGGGAAAATTAAACATCCATTATTTACAAGACTTCTGGTCAACCATAATAATGTTGATGATAAAACTATTAAATTTAAATTAAAATTATAAAAGAAATTTTTATTTTTAAATAATATAAAAACTGGCAAAAATAAAATAGGTAAATAACTTATTCTACAAAAAACTGTTAAGATTGATAAAATTAGTATGTGTTGATAATTTTTGTAACTTTCATTTTCTAAGAACTTTAAAAAAAAGTATATAGTTAGCACAAAAAAAATCATCGAAGGTAATTCTGTACCGAGTGACCCTAGATGCATCATTATAATTCCATTTTTGAATGGATGAACGAGACTAAATATAAGTATAAAAATACTTGAAATATTTATAAATCTGTAACTGATTTTATTTTTGTCATTGGTTGAATTAAGTGTATGATTAATTAGTAAAAAGACTGGAATAAAATTGAATAATAAAGCAATATATGAGTCCAAAATTTTAAAGTTTCCTACACTAAGGAATAGTTGCCAAGGAGAAATCATTCCCATTCTGTTGTCAAGAGCAATAAGGTTTAATGGTATTTTATAATTATAATTCCAATTTAATAACTGATGATGATAAAGTTGAGTATCATAGGTAGGGCTATTTTCAGAATTTAATAAAATTATTATAAAAGTTATAAATAATGTCTGATAAAAATTTTTTAAATCTAACTTTTTTTTTTTATAGAAAATTATAAATAAAATTATTCCTATTATGAATATTGGGTAAGCAACAAACTTTATAGCAATTACAAAATTGATTAGCAGTAGGATAGTAATTAAAAAAAACAAACCATATAAGATATCACCAACTTGAATTTTTAATTTTGAATTAATTTCCTTCTTATAAAAGAAAGAAAAACATAATGCTGAGTATCCATATAAAGAAATAATAAGTAAATAAAATAAAATATAGGCAGTTATCATATTTAGATTACCTTAATGGTGATCCATCTAATATTTTTTTTCCCTGATTTGAATTTGGATCAATCCAACATAAAATTTTACTTCTTGAATTTAAATAATCAAATAAATAGCCTTGTTTAAAAGATGGTTTAAATTCAACATTTATTGCAACTATTGGAGCGCAAACGTCTAGTTCTTTATAAATTACTTTAATAGGATCAAATTTAATAAACCAGGAAAAAATATTAAAAAATATTAATAAATAAACAAAATTAATACTAAAGTTTTTTATAACAAAAAAATATAAAAATATTAGAAACGGTTGCAAATATGACAGCTCAGCTGGAATATAAAAGAAGATAATCAAATTAATTATTATTAAATAGTAAATAAACTTATAATTATTTGAAAAATTTTTATTAATTTTATTTTTTATAATTAAGTATAAGATAATTAATAATTGGGGAATACCAATAGTTATAAATGATTTGTAAATAAATCTAGCACCATATTCATAAACTCCACCTTCTGGTCTACCGGCTCTTAACCAATCAAATGATAATCCACTATGTATCCAAACAGGCAGATAAAACAAAGAACCTATAAATAAAGCTGAAATAATTATAAAATATTTTCTTAAACTTTCACCTTGATAATTTGAGGAATTGAAAAATATTATAATTATTACAAATGGTGCAAAATTAATTCTTGTACCAATACAAACTCCAAAAAATATTAAAGCTAGTTCAAGTCTTTGTTTTTTTAAAAAATAATATCCTAATGAAAAAAAAAGGAAACCCAGTGAATAATCTACTGGTTCAAGATTATCAAAAAATAGTATCGGGCTACTGATTAGAAGTAATAAAAATAAAATTATTTTTTTTTTGTAATTTTTTTCAGCAGTAATAAAAAATATAATTGAACCTAGTATAAAACTAGAAAAAATAATCAAATTGATAACAGCACTTCCAAAAAAATATGAAAAGAAACCTATAATAAATTCTGCAACTGGATATCCGGTAAATCTACTAGTCATAAAATGTCCATTTAACAAATTAGTAAATGTACCTATCATGGGTAATGTATCTTCATCGGATCCATAGCCGCCCAGAATGCACAAATAAACACCTGTTAATATTGCTATAGATAGAAAAGTGTAATTGATTATTGTATTATTCATTGTCAATAAATTAAACAGATATTACATATTATATTTAACTTAAAAATTAAATGTTTACATTAGAAACTATTCAAATTCCTATATTATCCCCAATTGTCTCTCTTATTATTTTTGTTGGATTATATTGTTTAGGACAAATTGTAATAAGTTTTCTTAAAATCGAAAAAGTTATTTCATCTGTATCTTTATTAGAATTCCAATATGCACTTATAGGAATAATTATAGTTACATTTTTAATATATCCCTTTATTAAATTAGGCATTTTTAATTATTACTTTATATATTTTTTCTCATTTTTTTTAATACTTTTAGGAATATATTTTATAATTTTTAATTTTAAAAAAATTAAATTAATAAAAATAAATTTATCAAAAAAAATAATCCTTTATTTAATTATTATTTGTTATTTGTTACTTGCATTAGGACTTATTACAGATGCAGACTCTTTAGATTATCATTTAGGGGTTCCTTTATACATTCTAAATAATGAAACTTATCCAAAAATAAAGTTTTGGATGCATTTGACAAAATCAGGATCTGGTGAAATTTTTTATACAATTGGTTTAATTAATAATGCTTTACAATTACCTGGTCTTACACAATTTGCAGGGATAATTAGTATATTTGGTCTATTTCAAAAAAAAATTAAATTTAAAAATAATTATGATGATTTTTATATAACTTTAATTGCTTTAAGTTGTCCGGTTTTGATTTTTTTTGTTAGTTCAGCAAAAGTTCAGTTGGTTTATGTAGCAGCATCTACACTAATTTTTACTTTAATTTTTTTTTCAAATTATAAACTATTAAATAATCAAAGAGTTATAATATTAATTAATATTATTTTTGTAACTGCTATTAGTGCAAAATTTTCTTTTGCATTAAGCTCTTTTATACTTTGGTTTACCTTGCTAGTCATTAGTTATAAGTCTAAGTTTCATATAAAGTACATTTTTATTTCTATTGTAATATTTTCTTATATTTTATTACCTCGATCATACTATAGGTTGGATCTGTACGAATTTAATCTAATCGAATCTTTATTTAAACCACTACCTGTCCATTTATATGGTTACAGCCAGTTATATGAGTCTTTAACTTCATGTGGATATAACGGTTGTTTGCCTTATTGGTTGATCTTTCCAAAAAATTTTGGAACTTTTACTGAAACGTTAGGTATTGGGAGTATCGCTATATTGCTGATTAAATTCAAAAAAACTAAAGTTTTTTATTTTGTTATAGCAGTTTTAATTTTTCAGATATTTTTCTCAGCTATATTTGGACCAAATAATGCAAGGTGGTATATCGAGCCTTTTATGTGGGGTCTAATAGCAATAAAATTTTTTGGCTTTAGAAACCTCATTTTAAAAAAACTATTTTTTAATATTGGTTTGTTTCAATCGCTAATTATTTTAATAGTTTTATTCTACGGTGTTTATTCTTTGACTCCAGGAAGTTTTTCAGAAAATCAAAGTAACCGTATTTTGTCAAAAAATGCTGATGGATATAAATTATTTGAATGGGCTAACAAAAAACTAAAGAGAGAAGATATTATTATATCAACACACAGATCTTTTGCTTTAGGTGGTAAAAACTTTATTCCAGGCGATGTAATGCTCTATATTGATGTCAACAATAAAGAGAGTATTATTTACATGAAAGAATTAAAAAAGCTTAAACCGAATTTGATCTTGTTTTACGGTTCAAAAAAAAACTATCAAAAACTTACTGGTTGTCTAGGAGAATTAGTATTTTATAAAAAGGATGTAAGTACCAAAGGGTCTAGAAATCCTTTTAATAGGATGAGTGAAAAATTTGATGGATATATTTATAAATTTAATTATAAAGCATTACCTTATTGCTCTATAAAATAGACTTTTTAATTAATAATATACTTTCAAGCGCTATACAATCAACCTTTGTATTTGCAAAAGATTTAATAACGTCATCAGGACTTTGGCAAATTGGTTCATCTATGTTGAGTGACGTATTCAATAATATAGGACTTTTAAATTTTTTTTTAAAAGTACTTATCAAATTATAAAATTTTAAGTTATTTGTTTTATTTACCGACTGTATTCTTGAGGATCCATCTATATGAACTATGGCTGGATATTTATTTTTTGTAACTTCTTTGGCTTCTAAGACAAAATTCATGTTCGGAAACGCATCTCCTTCTTCATTAACATTAAAGTAATTTGATATATCTTCTTCCGGGACAGAGGCTGCAAATGGTCTGAATTGTTCTCTTAGCTTGATTTTTTTATTTAATATTTCCTTTATTTCAGGTACTTTGGCATCCACAAGTATACTTCTATTTCCTAGTGCTCTCGGTCCCCATTCTGATTGTCCTTGAAACCAAGCAACTACTCCTTTTTTTGACAATATGTTTGCCACAATATCATTTAAATCTGAGTAATTAACAAATTTTCTTATCTCAAAATCTGTCAACAAAGTAGAATGTTTTTTTATTGATTGCTCAATTTCATTTACGCTATATGAAGGTCCTAAAAAATAATTTTCAAATTTATTATTTTTGAAACCATTAGACAAATTTTCATATTCTGTATAAAGAGCTGAACCTATGGCGCCTCCTGCATCTCCAACATTTGCATGTATGCTTATATTTTTAAATTTATTTAATTTGTAAATTTTACCATTCAAAACTGAATTAAAAAAACATCCTCCAGAAAGACAAATATTATCAGATAAATTCTCTAAATATATATTATTTACAATTTTCAATATAATTTCCTCAAATTTATACTGTAAAGTTGCAGCTATATCTTTATGCCTTTCTTCTATATCTTCACCATGATACCTGGCTTTACCTAAAAGATTTTCAATATTTCTGGAGTATAAATTTTCAAAATATGGCTCGCTTGCTAAAGCTCCCTCAAAAAAAAATTTTTTTTGATGAATAAAATAATCTAAGTTTAGTTCAAAATTATATGGCGGAAGAAATTTTACTATTTCATTAAATTCCTTTTTAAATTTAGGTTTTCCAAATGCTGCAAGTGCCATAACTTTATATTCGTCACCAAATTTTCTAAAACCTAAAAATTGTGAGATTGCTTGATAAAAAATACCTAATGAATGAGGGTAATGATTTTTTGCAATTATTTCAATTTTATTATTTTTAAATAGACTGTATTCTAATGAAGAGAAGTCTCCTGTTGCATCAATTGACAAACCGACTGATTCTTGGAAGCCAGATGTATAATAACTACTTGAAATATGAGAGACATGATGAGGAACAAATTTAATTTTTTTTTTTACATCTTCTCCAAAATTTTCATATAAAAGGTCAGCAAGATTTTTTTTATTTAGTATGCTTAGTAATTTGTATACTAAGGATGTATTTTTAAGATTTGAAAGTAAGAATTTAACTCTTTCGTTAAAATTATAATTAAAATTATAGTTTACAGTTATAAAATCGATATCTTTAATATCTAGATTTGAACTTTTTAAACAATATTTAATTGAGTTTAAAGGGAAACCAGTAAAATGTTTTATTCTTGAAAATCTTTCTTCTTCACATGCAGAAACAATAATTCCA